>OGYB01000030.1_pt1 | contig 134139 bp, 137 predicted proteins | sample 1576421 | NCBI WGS metagenome assembly OGYB01 (sample SAMEA3541577, study PRJEB24748) | human gut metagenome | biome: human gut; feature: human-associated habitat; material: faeces | place: China | collected 2012
GGCCTGTCCGGGGGGGATGTTGCAGAAGGCGCAGTTGCGCGTGCACACGTTGCCCAGGATGAGGAACGTGGCCGTACCCGAAGAAAAGCACTCGAACATGTTCGGGCACTTGGCGCTCTGACACACGGTGTTCAGGCGCAGGTCGTCCACCAGCGAACGGGTGTCCCCGTAGGTGTGGCTACAGGGCAGCTTGACCCGCAGCCACGGCGGAATCCGCAAAGATGGCACGGAATTGCCGGGCACAGACATCCTTTACCTCCTGCATGGTGGGGGCATCGCCGCCCAGTTCGCGGTGCAGCGACGTGGCCTGCGCGTCGGGCAGGCCGCACAGGGTGATCATCTCGAAAAGGGACAGGTCGCGCCCCACGTTCAGGGCGAACCCGTGGTACGAGGTCCAGCGGCGCACGGCCATGCCGATGGAGCATATCTTGCGGTTTTCTATCCACACGCCGGGGCGGCCTTCCCAGCGGGCGGCGGACAGCCCGAAGTGGGCCAGCATGGTGATGACCACCTCTTCGAGGTCGTGGAACATCCGGCGCAGGCCTCCGGGCCGCTTGGCCACCCGGAACACCGGGTAGGCCACCAACTGGCCGGGGAAATGGCAGGTGATGTTGCCCCCGCGCGAGGACTGCACAAGGTCTATGCCCTGCGTTGCCAGCCATTCTCGGCCCACGTGCAGGTTTTCGCCCCCGCCGTTGCGGCCAAGGGTGATCACCGGGTGGTGCTCCAGCAGGTACAGGGTTTCTTCCGCCCCTGCCGCCACTTCCTCCAGCCGTGCCCGTTGCAGGGCGTCGGCCTCTGTATAGCGGATGAGGCCCAGGTCGATGATGTTCATGCGCGTCAGATAATCGCGGATGATGGCCTCCCATTCCTGGTCGGTCAGGATTCCCTGCCCGGCCTTGATGGCGAGCGAGCAGTGCCACACGCGCTTCCTGCCATGCTCTCGTTCGGGGTTGTTCTTGCCCCTCATGTCGGGCGGGAACGGATCGTCCTTGCGTTCCCTGACGCGGTAGCGTCGGTCGAACCTGCGGCCTATCTCCGCATACGACGCCGCCGGCTTGCCATCCATGTCAAACGAGGGAAACATGTCGCCGCTCGCGCACACGAGATGCTGGTCGGTGTGTTCATTGCGCCGTCCCTTGCCGAACAGGTAGCGCACCAGGCCGGCCGGGTCCGAACCCCTGACGATATTCGGTATCATACGATGATTCTCCGCCCGCGCGCCCGGCACGGCGGCGCATGGCGTCTATGAGAGATATGCGCCCTTTGCCGGCACGGCCACTTCGATAGAATTATCGGAAACGGATAAGGGGCTTTGATGGAACCGGTGAGGAACGATACGACGGCGGATAGGCGCACGGCCGTGGAACTGGCGAAGCGGCTGCTGGTCGATTTGATCTGGCGCACCGCCAAGATCGAGGTTGATGGCGTCACCTTCCCCGACACGCAGGAGATCTTCGACGGGCGCGCCCCCGAGGGTATGAGCGTGGACGATATAGTCACGGTGAATAACATCAAGCGCGCGTGGGGATTCCTGCTCGGGAACATCGACTATCCAGTCGATTGGCAGTACATCCGCGAATACAACCGCATCATCGGCGAAGGCCGCGTGCGCGACGCCGGCCGCTTGCGTGAATACGGCGTGAGGATCGGCGGCACGGGATGGGTGCCGGAGATCCCCACCGTCGAATCCCCACAGGAAAGGGTTCGCGGCATCCTGGAGGAGTCAGAAGGGGAGGACACTGCGATGCTGCTGTTCGGCGCGGTCACGCGGGGACAATGGTTTTCGGACGGCAACAAGCGCACCGCGCTGATGGTCGCCAACCACCAGCTCATACACGACGGCATCGGCGTCTTCTCGATCCCTCCCGAAGACAAGGCACAGTTCGTCTCTATGCTCCTGCGCTACTACGAGACGGGCGACTACTCCCGGCTCTCCGATTGGCTCTCACAGAACGCCGTCGGCCATGTGCCCGGCGGGCTGACTTTGGCCCAATCGTCTGGGGCCGCGGAAAAGACGAATGATGCCGCGAACGGGATGGGCATCGTGCCCGGTGTTCCCCTCGATGGCCTCGATGGAGGTTCCGGCTTACTGAGGTGACGGTCGTGGCGTCCGGGGGTGCTCCCGAACTCCATGGGATTATTTACGGTCGGCTTGCGTGATGATGACTTCGAGCCGGCCTATAACGATGTCCCTGATCGCCGCGACGGTGGGCGGATAAACCCGTACCACGACCGGATCAACGCGCAGAAATCATGCAGGCGGATGGAGAAGACACGCCCCGAACTGGTCGAGCTCGCACGCTCCGACACCGGCACGCGCGTCAGCTGGCAGTACGGGCAATGGCGTCAATGGGCCGAATGGAAGGCGCGAAACGAGTACGGCGACGACGAGGGATGGGATGCGTTGGACGGCAACGAGAGAAGCCGGCTCGTCACGGCGGTCGCCGCCTCAACGATGCCGCGCCAGCATGTCGGCCGGATCGTGGAGGCGTGCGCCAAGGCATCGCGCAGCGAGGACGAGTTCATACGCCGCGTGCGCAGGGAAGGCTTCTCCATCGACCCCAGGCTGCGCAGGGGAACCGCCAAAGACTCGTTCACCGACCCCGGCCAGGTGGTCGGCTACAGGATCACGTGGCGCAGCACGGACGGGTGGACGGAACGGTTCAACGCCTTCGAGCTCGGCGACGACATGCGATTGAAACGACTGCGCGACGACTGGGCGGACGATGCCAGAAGCCGCGCCCTGGCCGTGCAGGAATGGCGCGCCGCGATGGAGAACCGCCCGCCCTTCCTCGATGATGGACGCGAACGGCACCTGGAGAACCTGTCCACGCACGACATGGAACGCCTCGTATCCGAAGCGTTCTGCATCGCCGCCAGCCTCAACAACGCGGCGGACGACGACGAATACCGGGCAGCGATGCGCGAGGGCCTGCACACGTTCGACATGCTGCGCGAACGCTACGGAATCGCGCCGGAATACGGTCTATGGAGCATGGTCGCCTCTGACGAGGAGAACCGGCCCCGCCGTTAGGACGCTTCCCGGAAAAAGCTCAGATGGTACGGCCCGAGGAAGGAAAACCGAGCGAATCGGGCAAAGCCGATGCTGGATCGAGAGAGTTCGCCGGCTCGTCTCCCGGCATGATCGGCTCGATGGACTCGTTCGCCTTCGTCCAGCACGCGTTCAGGCGATCGGCCATCCGCGCGTCCAGGCCCTCGCAGGATTCGGATATGCCGGCGAGGACCTTCCCCGCCATACGCCGGGCCATATCCGCCACCCTCGAACCATCGAGACCGTGACGTGTCGCCAGATCCTCCCAATCCTGGGGCGTGGTGTGCTCCGCGAAGGCGTGATCCTCGTTCAACGGCATGGTGAGTTCCCAATTGAACTCGGGCCAATACCTGGTGGCGACCGCATCATACTGGGGAGACAGGCGTATCCCCGATGCGGGATCGAGGATCAGGGAATAGTTCTTCGCATGTGCGTCGCTGTTGGCGGACGACGTGTTGAAGGCCAGCCTTTCGAGCCACCGGTAGGACAGGGAACCCGACGCATCGATGCGTTGCAGGAGATCCAGGCAGTCATCGGCCGACGGATCGTATTTGTCGCGGGTCGGCAATCCCAACGCTTGCAGGAAGTCCTCTTGCCGCAGTCGGACGATTCGGCCTTCCTCCAGGCGACGGTCGAACCGTTCCACGATATAGGCCGTCTTGCGCTGCGCCGTGATCTCGCCGCGTGCCGGTGTGTCGATGCCGCACAGTTCCGACAATCGCATCGTCGCCAGTTCCACCTTGGTCGCCTCGGGAAGGTCATGGGGCTTCGGTTTGACGATGTGGGTGGAGGGCAGCATCATATCCGGCCAATACCACTTGCCGTCCACGCGGGACAGTGTGAACTTGCCCTGCGCCCCTCCCAAGGAGAACCGGCAGTGGCTGTCCTCGTCCCACCAGTAGTTCCTGGTCCGCTCGATGCGGTCGATTTCGTTGGCTATCTGGGAATCGGAGATCAGACGAAGCGTCGGCGATGGGATTGGAGGTTCCGGGGAGAGGGAGAACACCAGTCCGCCGGTGGCGTCAACCCGGTCCAGCAGATCGAAGACGCCGGCCGAGGAGGCATTCAGGTGCTCACGCATGGCCTGGCGGACGTTCGGATTGTCGGGCAATAGATTGTCCAGGAAGTTACGCGGTGCCTGGTCTCTCCATCCGCCGGTTCTGGGCAGGCTCAGACTGATCGGCAGACCCTCGTTCGCGTCGTACGCGAACGATATGCGCTCCTCGTCGTCTTCCGAGAACACGCCCACATGATGCCCGTTCTCCCAGGCGTGCAGTTCCCTCACAGCAGTCTCCCCGCGTAGGCGGACGGCAGCGTTTCGGTGCGGATGTGCAGCAGGTCGAACATCCTGTACACGTAGCGGATGGAGGTCAGACCGGTCTCCACGAGCTCTTCGGCGCTTGAGAGGGGGACCCCGGCTCTCCTGGCGAGTTCGGCGGCGTCGAGACCCATGACGGACATGCGTTCGCGCACGCAACGGCGGACCGACGAGGTGTCGGGGAAGAATCGCGCCGGGTTCTCCTCCTTCTCGTCGGGAAGACCCTTGTAGGCGGTCAGGGCATCATATTTCGACAGATCCAACGTCACGTGTGCCATGCTCGTCCTTTCCGGTTCCGAAAGCCGTTGACACCATGATACGGCCATCCGATGCCGGCGCACCCCACGAACCTCATGGCAAGGGGTGCGCCGGCATCGGCGTCAGCGTGCGTTGCCGTTGGTCTCGGGTTGCAGGATCTGCGGCGTCGAGACGTTGGCCTGGTCGGGTATCGGCTGGTCCGTGGGGTTCATGGAGGATTCCATGGCGGGACTGTATTCGCCGAACGGGTCGGGCCCGTTCCATTCCTCGGGTTCGTTCAGGTCGAGTGGCATCTCCTCGTATCCGTCGGGCTCCCCGGTCGTCAGGTCGCCGCCTCCCGTGGTCTCGGGCTCGGGTCCGGATGCCGGTTTGCGTTCATCGGCGGCGGGCTTCGTATGCTCCCGCACGGGTGTGGGGGTTTCGACGATTGGCGCGGCGTCAGCGTTCTCGGTGCGTTCGACCTCGCTTATGGTGCTGGGCTCGTCTCCTGTGGCCTTGTTGTCCGCGTGCGAGGATTCCGGCAGGCCCTGGTCCTTGAGGAAGCTGATTCGGGAGGCGGCGTCGTCCACGCCGTTGACCGGCGCGCACATCACGGCTTCGACGATCCTGTCGTGGTCGTAGCCCGTCCATTGGCCGGTGAGCCGCGAGTCCACGAAGAACGTGGCGTCGTCGCCGTGCGCGGCCTGGAACGCCTGCGTGTCCTCCACCCGTTGCAGGTCCACGGGCACGCCGGCCGTGTTGAAGGCGTTCAGGGTGGCCTGCAACGCGGGCGACTGGTCGGTGTAGGTGATGTTCACGTGGTTGGTCAATTGGTCGGCTGCGGCGTCGATGTGCGTTTCCGGGTGGCGTTTCGACCATTCGTCCTTCAGCCGGGCCTTCGCCTCGATGATCTGCCTGCGGTAGCCGGGGTCGTTGCCCTCCAGTTGGTCGGCGACCATCCATCCTTGCAAGAGGGACGAGTCGCGCATCTTCCTCCAGCCGTCGCCGTCGGCAAGCACGGTCGCGTTCAGGGTGGACTCGAACCCCTTGTTGAGGCGTTCCCTGTTGTCCATCTCCCATTGTTCGAGGCGGATGGATTGCTGCTGCCGTCTGGTCTGCTCGTAGCGTTCGTTCTGGACGGCGCGTTCGGCGCGTTCCCTGCGTCGCGCGCGGTCGCCGCTCAGCTCGTTGTGCAGGGTGCGCAGCTGCTGGGCGACGCTGTTCCAGCTCTGGACCATGATCTGGTCGAAGCCGTCCTCGGGATCAGTTTGAGCCATTGTTTCTCCTCCTTGTTGGCGTGATGGTGGTTTCCTTGTTTTCCTTGCCGCCTGCGGCGGGGACCGACAACGTTTCCAGGATCGGTTCGCGCCATGCCCGGTTCGGGCGTTCGCAGGGCAGCGGTTCGCCCTTCCTGGTGAGATTCTGCTTGCAGTCGAGGCTGGCGACGATGCCACGGTCCTTGTCGAAAACGCGGTCGAGCATCGACGCCGCCTGGATGTAGAAGATCATCATCTGGCCGGGTGCCTTGCGCGCGTTCTCGTAGGCGCGCCACATGGCGTCGAGCGGGAACACGAGCGCCGGATAGCGCCACCAGTCGCTCACCCATTGCATGTTCACGCTCGCGCTCTGGTGGTAGCAGAACACGTTGGCCACGAACCTTTCCACGAACGCGGCGAGGTTCGGATAGTAGGTCTCGCTGCGCCGCATTCGCGCGCCGAACTGGCCGGACACGTCCCTTGCCCGCGCGGGATCGAGGTCGCCGGATTCGTCTCGGCCGAGATCCGTCTTCCCCTCCGGCGCGGGCGGTATACGGGTGTCGGATTCCTCCGCACCGGCCTTTGGAGGGGTGTCGTCACGGTCCGTTGCGTCTTCCGGCGGGTTCTCGTAGCCGTTGCCGGTTTCCCCGGCATCGGCCGGAATCCCGGATCGGATGGGTTCCGCCGCGTGCCGGCCTGCCGGCACCTCGGGTGCGGTCGGCGTCGGCTCGCCTTGGCCCGGCATGGTTTCCTCTTCGATCTCCTTGTCCTCGGGGATGTGCGGCGCTTCGGGGTTGGGCAGTCCCTTGCCGTAAGGCACGCCCTTCTCCTCCAGGATGGCGCGGGTGAACAGTTCCAGCCATCCGCAGTCCGATGACAGCAGGGTCTTGGCGGCACCGACCGCGCGCTCCCATTCCTCCCCATCAGGGCCGGACGTGGTGTTCGAGGTGTGTTCGCTCATTATGCGGCCTTTCTCTGCTCTTCTCGGGCTTTCGCCTTGGCTTGCGTCAGGGCGTCGGCCCATTGCCTGTTGCCCGTCCATGGCAGGGTCTTGACGATCTGCGCTCGGGATTGGGATGCGAGCAGCAGCGCGCGGCCGACGGGCCATTCGGTCAGGTCGGAAACGTCGAGGATGTTCTCCTTCTGGATCGAGTTGTTCACGCTGCGCCGGCCGGTGCCGTCGATGTTGACGCTGCCTCGCACGATCTCCCTCTGGCCCACCAGCTGGCTGATCTCGCCGAGGAATTTCGCGTCCTTGATGCCGCCCAGGTAGACGGTGATGTTCGCGTTGTTGAACAGCGAGCCGAAGTTCGTCTCGCCGAACGCGGCCCTGCCCTGGTCGGGGTTCTGCCAGATCGTCATGATCGGGATGCCCGCCGAACCGAAATACGAGTACACGTCGGCCAGTTCGGGCCAGCGGCAGATGTTCGCGGCCTCGTCCAGCACGCAGCACAACGGGACCGGCAGACGGCGGTTGTTGCCGGTGAACTCGGATTGGGCGCGTTGGAACGCGGTGAACGCCACCACCGCCGTCAGGCTGGCGGTCAACGCGGTGGAGGGACGGCCCTGGGCGGAAAGCAGGTACAGGGTGTCCTCGCTCGTGGCGAACTCGTAGGGGTCGAACAGGCCGCGCCGCTCGTCGATGTTCCCATTCGTATCCCGGTGCGGGTCGATCCAGTCGATGATCTCGGGGTCCGCGAGGAACGCGACCATGGTCTGAAGGCTGCCGAACACGCCGCTTCGGGTTTCCGGCGTCAGCGCGATCACGCTGGACACGCGCGAGGCGATGCCCGCGTAGCGCGGGTATTCGCTCAGGATGTCGGCCGGCGACGTGTCGCGCTCGTTGGAGCACCACCTGAACACGTCGGACACGGAACGGCCTCCCAGATGCGCGGCGAACAGGTAGTCGGCGAGCTGCTGGGCGGCGGTGCCGGGGAAGAAGTCGTCGCCGCCGGTCTGCGGCTGGCCCGAGGCGTAACGCCAGCAGTCGGCGATGCGTTTCGCGTCGGCGATGGACTGCACCGAGGCGATCAGGTCCCACACCCACGGCGCGCTCTTCCGGTTCGGGTCCGCGATGCGTTCGGGGTCGAACGTCCATATTTCGCCGTTCGGATGGTCGAGCCTGCGGATCGGGGCGGTCACGTCGAGGATATCGCCCTTGTTCGAGGTCGCCAGGCACGGGCCCGGTGCCGAGAGCACGGCCGGGATCGCGTAGCACAGGGATTTGCCGGAACGCGGGCCCGCCAGAACGATGGCCATGTCCTCCCAGCTGGTGTACATCGACGTGTTGTCCACGATGTTGAGCCCCAGCGGATATCCCGGCGACATGCCCTTGCGGTAGCGGTCCGCTTCTATGAGCCTTGACGCCATGGCCTCGGCGCGCTGGCGCGTCACCTTCTCCACGGCCTCGCCATGGCCCATGGCAGGCGCGTACACGTCCACGCGGGTGCGTGCCTTGGCGCCGGTTGCCCACGGCACGGCCTTGCTGGCGATCAGCCACGCGCCCACGCCGCACGCCACGGCCAGTACGACGAGCACGGCCACGGCCAGCGCCCACTGGCCTGCGGTCAGCGACCATTGGCCGGAGACCAGGTACATGAGCGCGAAGATCTGGAAGGGATGCCCCGCATGGGAGCACACGAGGGCGAACACCGTGAGGATCAGGGACACCGCGACGATGATCGCCAGTTCGATCTTGCGGCTGGGACGGACCGTGCCGCCCAGATCCTTCACTCGGTTCGATTGCAGTTTCGGATCGACGTCGGCCAAGATTCATTTCTCCTTTCAAGCATGACGGCGGAACCGATGGAAGCGGTCCCGCCGTCGATGCGCCAGGGCTTGCGTCATGGCTAGCGGGCGTTGCCCGTCGTGAAATCGGATGGGGTGGAAAGGAAATCCGGTGCCGCAGGGTCCGCCGGAGCGGGAGCCGCGCCCGGTGTCGGATAGCCCGACAGCGGTTCGAAGGGCTCGCCGTTGAAAGTGCGGGGAACGCCGTCGCCAACGTATTCGCCGCGCGAGGCGTCAACCTGGTCCGTCCATGGATCCGTTCGCCCGGCATCGGCCACGGCACCGGCCTGTTCCTTGTTCTGGCGTTTGCGTTCGCGGGCGAGCTGGATGCGCTGGGACACGATGGAATCGATCTGCATGGAATCGCCGATCACGACCGGGCGTGCGTATGCCTTGCCGTCCTTCTGGCTGATGAAGGCGTCGGGATCGCCCATGCGGCCGGTCGCCACCACGGCGTCACCCTGGCGGAAATCCATGCCGTGCAGGAGCTCGGCAGCCTGGCCCCAGAATTTCACGGTGGTTCTCACCGGGCCGAGCGGATTGTCCGTATAGCTGCCGTCCTTCTGACGGACTCGCGGGCGGTCCTCATACACGGTGGCGCGCAGGTACGCCGAGCTCGTGGTGCCGTCCGCGTTGGTTTTCGCCGGCCAGTAATCGGGGTTCGCGGCGAGGAGACCGCGAACCACTTGCATTGACTGTGGCATGATGATGGTCCTTTCATTCGGGGAATACCAGCGCCTTCAATGGCGGCGGCGACTCCCATCATCCGGCCGGACCGGTGGCATCGCGGGGTACGGCGTCTACGTCAGCGCCCCAAATGCCCGCCGTTCTCCCACACGTTCGCCGCCTCCATGGCGGGATCGGTTTCCGGCAGACGGTCGAGCACGCTTGACGCGAACCGGTCCGAGGCGTCGTAGCCGATGGCCTGTTCGGCGAGTTCCCGCGCCTTCTCACCGTCGCCCATGGCGAGGCTGAGCATGGCCTTCAGGCCGATGATCCGGTAGCAGGCGTCCGTCGGCGCGTTGGCCTCCAACGGGCCGAGGATCCCCATCGCCATGTCGATGCGCGCCGGATCGGGCGTGGTGCCGTTGTCGATCAGCCGGGAAAACAGCAGGTCGGTGTTCACCATGCCGTCCGGCGTATTGATGCGTTCGCGCAATGCCGGAAGGGATAGGGGAGCGTTCTCGGCCAGTATGTCGCTGGCGATCATCATGCATGTTGATTCGGGCGCGAACTGCATCATCACGCCCAATACGGCGAGCCGGTTCGCGTCGGACGACCATTCGCCCGTGGAGCGTGGTTCGGCCATGAGCTTCGACCAGTCGTAGGCGGCGGCGTTGCGCCAGGTGGTGCGCACATGTTCCGAGAATCCGTCGTAGGTCATGCCTGAGTCCAGATATTCGTGTGTGGCTGCGGTGATCAGCTCGTCCAACGGCGGTTCGTCCGTATCGGCGGCTGTGGCCTCGCTCTCCACGATGAACGGGATGCGGGGTTCTTCGGAGGCCAGGCCGTCCGTTTCCTCCGGCCGCTCCCCGTTGATGCGGTCCGCTTCCATGCGGTCCACTTCGCCGGCGAACCATTCGGAGCCCGCGAAATAGGTGCCGTCCATCGAGGAGAGCACCGGCTGGAGGATGGATGCCAGTTCGTCGTACACGGCATCGGGGTTCCGCAACGCCTCGATGGTTTCAGTCGCCGCGTTGTATTCGATGATGCGGTTCGCCAGCCGCATGGCACCGTCATCGGGTCGCACGTCGTCATACGATTCGCCCCAATGCTCGATCCATCCGATCATCGTTTCCCGTGTGATCCGCTCTTCGGCATCGGTGTTCTCCAAAGGCATGTTCGGCTCCTTGACAATCCTCGGCGGCAACCCGCTGTTCCCGCCATGACCCCGATCATCAGTCCAAGGCCATGGCGGGGTGGGGCATGGCGTCTACAGGGTTCTTACAGGTTTCGTCCCGTGCGGCCGGTCAGGTCGTCCACGAGGCCGAGGAGTTCCGGTTCGGGCCAGATGGAGTTGGCGAAAAGGTAGTCGTCCGTCAGGGGCCGGTCCTTGAATATGGTTCGCGCGTCCTCCCGGATCGAGGCCAGCGAGCCGTCGGCGATCATGCCGGTGAGGTCCTGTGTGCAGTACAGGTCGTATGGCGTGAACCCTTTGCCGTTCCAATCGATGTGATGGGTGATCGAATACTCGTATTCGTTCCAGTGCTCCATCCATGGAAGGGCGTGGTCGCCTTCACGGGTGACGACCGAGTAGCGGAACCAGCCCTCGGGAACCTGTATGGCATCGTCGTCATACGGGTCCGTCAGGGAATCGAGGTAGCCGGCGACGATGGATTCGCCGGCATGGAATTCCGTGTACCATGCGAGGTCGGGATTGCGCAGCGCGGCGTGCAGCGAGTCGAGCAGTGCGGCGTCGTTCATCGTGGTCCTTTCACCGGTTTTCCGTTTCCGGCAGGATGCCGGTGTTGTCGTATATTCTGAACGTTTCGACGGCGTGCGCGACCCGCGCCCTCGATTCGCCATAGGTGGCGGAATCGACCGTCTCACGCCATACGGGTTCACGGGTTTCCGCATTGCCGTACGGCTTGGGCTCGGTGGGGGTTATCGACATTTCGAGGTCCCATGAGGATGCGCCGTGCTCGGCGGGGCGGAAGTCGAGAGTGCTGCGGTTGCCCGTCAGCCGCAGCAGCCGGGATTGCTCGCCGAGCCGGTCGGAGAGGGATGCGGAGCGTGCCACGGTGCGGATCATGCGTTTCATGCCGGTGGCGAGGTGGTCTGTCATCGCAGGGTTCCCTTCTAGGCGTGCCATTTGAGGTTCGTATCGTTGAACCCGCTTTTTTCGAGCGGGCACATCTCCACGTTGATGGGGATTCCGGGCAGTCCTCCCAGTTTGATCAGGAAACGGCCCAGACCCTTGTGCGAGGCGTCGGAGCCGAAGTTGACGGGCGTGGCCCAATCCTCCAGCATGTCCTCCTCGCGCCGGGATACGGGCAGTCCGCATTCGCCGCGCAGGTAGCGGTCCACCTCGATGCGGCTCAAAGCGCCCAGCACCTTGATCTCGCTGCGTTCCACGAAGCCGCGCGCCTTGGTGTTCTGCGCCGGGGTCTCCATGCACATCAGGTCCTTGAACGTGTGTGTGATCATGATCTGGCCTACGCCCCACTGCCTGTTCAGACGGGTGAGCAGGTCGAGTTTTTCGACCATGAGGGGGCTGGCGCGCAAAGCGCGGTGCATCTCGTCCATGATGATCACGTGGTTGCGCCGGGGCTGTAATCCCTCCTCGGCGAGCACGTCGGCGGCGTTCTTCGCGGCGAACGCGCTCGTCCATGTGGTCGCCAGCACGGCGGCGACCACGTCGTCGCCCGACTGGGCCAGGGCGCTGATATCGAAGTCCACGGGCCTGGACAGGTCGATGCGCGCGGTGGTCTGGTCGCCGAACAGACGGCCGAACTTCGTCATGCGGTTCGAGAATCCGTGCAGGTCGGCCAGAAGGCCGCGAACCTGCGCCCTGTAGAGCTCGTCGTTTTCCGGGTCGTCCCAGACCGCCGCCGTGCGCACCTCGTCGGGCCCTTCGCGCAGCAGGTCTCGCAGGTCCGCGATGACGGGAGGCTGCGGGTCGTCGCCGTGCCGGTCGTGGAGCACGCGCACGGCCACGGAAAGGATATCGGATTCGCGTGCGGTCACGCCCCTGGCACCGCCCACGTCGTCGGCCTCGCGGCCGGTGCGCATGATCGTCAAAAGCACCTCCATGAGCGCCGCCCTCGTGTCGTTGTAGTAGTCCGTCAGGTCCTTGCGCGCCTTGCCCTCCAAGCGTTGCAGCGCATAATGGAGGTCGCCGGGGTCCAGGGGGTTGACCACGCCGATGCCCGCTCCCAGCCGGATGACCTGGCCGCCGAGCATGTTGACCAGTGAGGCGTAGTCGGGCTTCAGATCGCCGGGGATGATCGCGTTCATGCCCAGGGCGCTCAGTCCCAGCACCTCGCGGCGCACGAACGTGCTCTTGCCGATGGCCGGCAGGCCGAGCAGGAACATAGAGGGCTGTTTGATGATGCCGGCCTTGAACCAGCTGATCGGGTCGCAGCACACGCCGGCACCCGTCATCAGGCTTCGCCCGACCGGCACCCCCTCGGCCGGCAGGGCCATGTCGGTGCCGAACGGCCAGAACCCGCCGCACACCTGGTTCGACGTGCCGAAGAACTCGTCTATCGTGGGCATCAGGGCCGCATAGCCGCCTCCACGCGAGCGTTTCCCCCGCCACGGCATCGGGGGCACGGGCTCGTCCGGTTTGGCCTTCAACGGACCGAGCAGCATGGATTCCATGCGTGCCACGGGGTCCGTGGCCGTGGCGCTTGGCATGGTTCCCTTCCGTTTCGACGGCTTCCATGGCATCGGCATCATGTGTCCTCCGTTCAGGACAGGAGCCGGCCAAGGGGGCCGGCTGGAGTGTATGATCTGACGTTCAATCCAAGGGGCAGGCTTGCGGCGAATCCCGTGTCCTGTGCCCCGTAGCAGGGGCGCAGGTCGATCTTCGCGCCGCCTGCGGCCTGTTCCACGGCGCGTGACGCGGCTTCGAGTCGTTGGCTTTCCTGTTCGCCCCTGGACACGGTGACGGTGACGAGCATCCCGAAGAACACCATGACCGCACCCTGGTTCGTTTCGACGGCCTGGCGGTTGGCCTTGCCTATCTGGCTCATGGACCTCACCGTGGCGCGTTTCTCCTGGCTGACCTGGTTGGCTGCCTTCTGCCGGTTCTGTTCGGCCATGAACATGGTCTTGTCGGGCGGCAGCATCCGGTAGAGCACGGTCACTCGCTTGCGGTCGCAGTCCGCCAATGGGCTGAGCAGTCGGGTGAGCGTGTCGGCGGTCACGTTGCTTTGCGGCGGGTCCACCATCTCCCATGTGCGGCTCAGCCCGGAATCATGCGCGTAATGGCTCCAGCCGGCCTCGTGCATGAGCGGCCCGCAATCCTCCCATGCGATGTACGGGGGCTCGTCGGATTCCTCGATGGTCTCCTGCGCGGCCGGATCGTAGGCGACGCGGACCATGCGAGTGATCTCCTCCATGCCCAGGGCCCTCGCGGCACCGCCTCCCGCCTGCGCTATCTGCTCGCGGATCGAGGGCAGCAGCAGGCTTATGCGACGCGCGGCCTCCCCGGCCTCCAGGTATTTGCCGTCACGGTCGGTGTAGCGGAAAGTCAAGGTGAGCGTCACGTCGTTGGAAGCGCCGCCGGCCGCGTACTGGTCCATGATCTGCGCCATGGCGCGCGCCGCGAGCTCGGGAGCGTCCTCCACGATGCGTTTGCTCAGCGTGCGGCGGAACCTCACGCCGGAATCGGGTGCCGTGTCCACGGTCACGGCCAGTTGGGTGACGCCGGTCTCGGAGGCGAGCGATTCCATGAGCCCGGCCCACGAGGCCACGTACGAGTCCTCCACGTCGTCGTCGGCGAGGCTCGCGCCCTGCGGCTGGCATGACAGGAGCAGCGAGTATTCGCCGGTGTGCGCGTGCCTGACCAGGCAGAACTCACGGCCCAAGCCGTCCAGCGCCGAGGTCAGGACCACCCTGGAGAGGATGCCCGGCAGCATGGCCTTGCCGCCGTCGATCGGCGCGAGCAGGCCGGAACGGTACAGGTTTGCGCCGGAACGCTGCGCGGCCATCCACGTGCGTTTCTCCACGGCGCGGTCCACCATGTTGCGGTGCTCGCGGTCCCTGATCGCCAGCACGAGGATGACGCCCATGCCGACCACGAGGATCGCGATGGCCGCGACCACGCTCGCCATGCTGACCAGCAGCGTGCAGGTCAATACGCCCATGCCCGCTATCGTCAACGGTATGCCGATGTTGCGGATGCCTCCCGGCATCGGCCGCATCCAATCCCCGTATGTCGTGTTCGACGCCATGATTATCCGAATCTCCTTAATGCGTCAGAATGTCTTGCCTTTGCGCGTGGAGGAACGGTCCGCGCCGTCCGGTGCGCCCTCGCGGGCGAACCCGCCGGCATCGTTCGTTCCCTGCGGCCTGTTGCCGCCTGACGGGTCGGGTGGCGCGCCATCGGGTGCCGGTGGAACCGGGCTTCCCGTGCCATTGCCGTTCGTTCCCTGCGGTTTGCCGCCGTTGCCCTTGCGGTTCGCTCCCTGTGGCTGGTCGCCGGTGTTCTGTGGTTCGCCGCCCGTGGGATTGCCTTCCAGCGGCTTGGCGTGCTTGCCGCCGCCGTTCGTTCCCTGTGGTTTGCCGTCGCCCCGGCCGAGTCCGGAAAGCAGTCCGGCCAAACCTCGGCCGGCACCGGGTTTGGCACCGTCCGGTGACGCTTCGCCGCCACCGCTGTCGCCGCCTTTCCTGCCGCCCTTGCCGCCCATGGCCTTGCGCAGGCCGCCGCCGGCCACGGCGACTCCCATGCCGAGTATGGAGGGCAGGATTCCGCCGCCGCCACCGCCGACCGAGGATTGCACGGCGGGCACGATCACGCGGATCATGGCGGGAAGGAGGATGATGACGCTCAGGGTGAGCATCAGCGTGATGGCCTGGCTGTCGTCGCCGGGCCCGGCCGTGGCCATGATCGCCGAGCCGGTCGCCATGACCAGTGCGGCGACGGGCTTGTAGGCCAGGAACGCGGCCAGCCAGCCGATGGTCTTGGCGAAAGCCTGCTTGCCGGTCTCCATCCAGCTCATGGCGGCCCACATGGGTGCCACGCCCACCAGGATCGGCAGCATCCCGGCGCGGAAGTAGGCGAATATCTTGCTGATCAGCCCGCAGATCCACATCACGATGGTGAGCACGATGGCGACGGGCGCGCCGAGATTGAAGAACGAGCTCGCGGCCAGGCTTTTCGATTCCCAGGCGTCGTTCATCATGCCGCTTGCGGACCTGAGCACGTCGGCGGTCCACGTGTCGAATGTGGCCTGGAACGTGTTGACCAGTCCGGCAAGGCACACGGCGCTCAGGATCGCCCACATGAACGCCTTGCCCAACGGGATCAGGTCACGTCCCTCCTGTTGGGTGACGAGCTTCCAGCCGGCCGCGATCACGCCGCACACGGCCGCGATGATAAGGAACGGGTCAACCTGCATACGGATGTAGTCCGACAGGAAGAACGTGGTGCCGCCGCCCGGCGTCCATGACGGCAGGCCCGGATTGCCGCCGGACGAGCGGGAGAAGAACGTGAGCGCGATGCTCGCGCACGAGGAGCCGAGCAGCACGCCGAGCAGTATCCAGCCGATGCGGTCGAGCAGACGGCCCTCGCCGCCCTGGCCGATGTTCCACACGATGCGCGCGCTCAGCACGATCAGGCTGATCGCGGCGGCTGCGACGAGCACGCCCTGCGCGATGCGCAGGTACCGGTTCACCGGTGCGAACCACGAATCGTAGTTCGGCGTGGCGTTCGCCTGCAACGTTGATACCGTGTCGTTCGCGGCGACCAGCGTGTTGCGGCTGGTGGACAGCCATTCGATCGTGGAATCCGATTGGACCTGGTACATGTTCCACAGGGTCTTCTCCAGCCAGGAGAGCTTGCGCTGCTTCCGGCACGAGGAGTCCTTGTACTCCCATTTGCCCTCGTCGGACGACTCCTCCTGATACGTGTTCTCCAATGCCCTGCATTGCAGTTCCGGAGACTTCCTCAGCAGATCCTTCGCCGCCTTCTTGGTGCCGACCGCGACCGCGCCGGTATGGGCGGGCGGGTCGCCGTACTGGTCGATGACCCATTGGATCTGGCTGGGGCCGATCAGGTCGCCGAGCTTGCCTTCGGGTATCTTCATCACGTAGGTGGTCTGGGTGTCGCTGATCTGCTTGTCGCCGAACGTGAGCTCCTTGCTGAACGATCCGAAGTCGGGTCCGCCGCAGGCGGCGAGGCCCATGAGGCAGGCGAGGGCGAGCGGCAGCGCGCACAGGCGCTGCCGTATGCGTCGAATCCCTTTCATGGCTTTTTCTCAGCAGCTTGCGGTGACGGACAGGCCGAGTGCGGCGAGGATTGCGACAGCGCCCGCACCGAGGAAGATGCCGATCACCCAGTTGACGAGCTTGTCGAAGGTGTCGTCGCGGTCTGGCACGCCGTCGCCCTGCTGGCGCAGGATGTGCACGCCGATGCGCACCAGCGCGACCACGCCGATCACCAGGCTCAGCGCCTTCACCCAGCCCAGGGCGGTGGATACCGGGCCCGAGAATCCCGGAGGCAGGCACGGGGTCGGGTCGGAAAGGGTCTCGGCGAGGATGGCGTATGTTTCATGCAGCATTGGGTTGTTCCTTTCGTGTTAGGTTCATGCACCATCGTCAGCCGACATGGGCCGTGGCGCGGGGCATGGCGTCTACGTCCTTCACGAGCCGTGAGTACGCGGCCGGATAACGCCGGGGAAACCCGTCGAGTTCAAGCCCTTTGATATGGGGCAGCCGCCACACGCGGACGGCGGATGACAGTTGGATGCGCGCCGCCACCAAAGGCCGGGGCATACGGGGCACGGGGTCGGTGATGGCCGCGCCCAACAGGATCGATGCGCCGAACAGTCCGGCCGACTGGTCGGCGAGCAGCGCGCGCAACGATTCGAGGCCGCGCCCCGTGCCCATGGCGCACAGGATGATGCGCGAGGGCATGGAGGGATCCTGGCTCACCGGCAGCGCGCGGCCGGCGTCGGCGAACCGGTCGGGGTCCGAATGGCGGATCGTGGTGCATCCGGCACCGCCGTGCGCGCCCACCAGCCACACGCGGTCGGTGACGGGTGCCGCGAACGACGGGATCAACGTGGTCAGTTGTGGCATGGTGTTGGTCCTTTCATAGGCTCGGGTCGGTGCCGGGCAGTTGCGAGGGGTCCGGGTTCGCGGGCACCGACCAGCCCGGAGACGCGGAACCACCGGTCGAGCCGGCGGAACCGCCGGAGGAATGGTATCCGCCGCCGGACGGGCCGGAACCCGGGCCCGAAGCGGAGCCGGAGGGCGTGTACGAGTACTGTTGCGGTGCCGGCGTGCTCTGCGCCTGCGCCGCCGCAGCCGCTGCGGCCTCCTCCTGCGCTTTCCTTTCCTCGTCGGCCTTGGTCTTCGCGTCGATGGAGGCGTTCACCTTGTCCATGGCGTCGGTGATGGCCTTCTCGTCGCGCTTGTCGATGGAGGCGCGCAGCAGGGCGCGAGAATATTCGTCCTGCACCTTGCCTTCGGAGGAGGAATACAATCGTTCGCCCTGTTCGACGGTATGGGCCAGCCGTGAGGAGAACACCGCGCCCGCCGCCTTCTTCAGCCGCGAGAGATTTCCCGTGTGCTTCTTTTCGATGGCTTGCAGCTTGGATGTGGTGGCGTTGGCCGTTTCCGTGTCCGTGGCGGCACATGCGGGGATTCGCTCGCCCTCGGAATATTGTTCGGCCAGCTTGTCGAGGGTTTCCAGGGTTTCCGGGTCGGCGAGCTTGTCGGCCGTGACCGCTTTCGCCTGTGCGAGCCGGTCGCCGTCGAGATATTCGACCAGCTTCCGTTCGGCTTTCTTCGCCGCAGCGCGCGCGGTGGCGCAGTCCGCCGTCGCCTGTTCCAGCTCGCGCGCGGCCGTGGCGGATTCATGCGATCTCCACGCGGACATGCCGGCGACCGTGACGCAGGCCGCGAGCAGGATGCCGCCCGCGGTCGTGGCCATGCGCCTCCATTCGCGCACGGGCATGGCGGCATCCCGGTCGCCGACCGGCGTGAGGTCGATCGTGTCGGCGAGATCGGCCGGCTCCACGGCACCGACAACGTGCTGCGGTTCCGATGCCGGGGCATCGGCCGGGATATCATTCCCCACCGGATTCGAGGCCGATGGCAGCGGGCCGATCTCCCACGGATCGACGGCCGTGTTCGCCCGGTCTTCGCTTCCGGCGTCGTCCACGCATCGCGCATCCGGCTCCAGCCCGGGCCCGGGCTCGGGTTCGGGTTCGGCCGGTGGCCGGCGTTCCGGTTCCGGTTCTCGTGCCGTGTCGATGGCGACGGCGGTGCCGGCGGCGATTATGGGGCCCATCTCCCATGGGTCCGTGCCGGAGGTGTTCATCGGTTCGGGAAGAGGCGCTGGCGAAGGCTCGGGCGGTCCGGTGCGGTGGCGGTCATGCCGTCGGCGGCGTCGGCCTGCCGTTCGCGCAGCTGCCGCCGTTCCATGACCCATGCGGGATGCTGGCCGTGCTCGTGCGCGTCCATGAGGCAGCGCGTGACCTCGCCCTCGGGCGAGACCGCCGCGAGCCGGCCCAGATGGCCGGTGAACGCGGCCTCGGGATCGCCCTGCATGAAGCTCATGTACGCGGCCGCCTCAAGCATGCCCTCCCTTCGCGCGGAATCCGGGATGCTGTTGGACAGCCGCCACAGCAGTGCGGGTATGTCCTGGTGGAACTCGCTGTTGGCTATCTCGCGCACGTTGTAGTCGGCCTGGTACCACGGTTTGACCTGGCCCGAGGCGAACAGGGGCAAGGCGCGCGGATCATGCTCGGCGACCATGAGGAAACGGGCGCGCTCCAGGCCCGGCGATATCAGCTTCGCGCACACGGCGTCGCGCAGCCCCGTGTCGCCGGACAGCGACGCCAGCAGTCCCGCCGTGGCATGGTCTTTTTCCGCGTCCGCGCCGATGCGGTATTGTCCGGCGCGCAGCGAGTCGAGAAAATCGAATACGGCCAATGCGGTTTGCCTGTCAGCCATGTGCAACCTCCAGAGGAATGATGATGGTGCGAACAATGTCAGAGTCGATGATGCGCCGGGTCGCGGGCCGCTGCGGGGCGCACCGTCTACAGGCCCCATCGGGAGCACGGTTCCACGGGTCTGCGGCTCCACGGTTCCACGGGTTCACGGGTTCCGGGCATGGAAAAGGCCCTTCGCCGGGGGAGAGGCTGGCGAAGGGCCTGGGGGTTCACACGCCGTCCGGGGCACGGGATTCGGAAAGCTTTATGCCCCTTTCCGGCATGTGAAGTCAATGGAGGGCGTCCCGGCCGTCATCGGACGACGAGGCCGGAACGCCACGGGGTCACTTGCCCGCGTTCACGGCCGTGTGGCGGCCGGAACCCTGTGCGTAGTGGCGCTTGCGGAACACGAGCAGGGAGCCGCCCGCGAGCAGCACCGCCAGAGCGCCGCCGGCAAGGCCGAGCACGGCCACGCCGGTGGAGGCCAACGGCTTGGCACGGTAGCCGTTCCAGTCGTCGGTGTTGCTGGCGGTCTGGGTGTCGGCGCACAGCTGCTTGCCGTCGATCTCGGTCACGTCGCCGGTGGAGTATTCCGGATCGGTGTCTTCGCCGCCGTCGGTCTTGTCGTTGAACGGGTCGCCGTTGGACGGCGCGCATTCCACGAGCGGGGTTCCGGTGACGATGGCGCGGTCCGTGTGGGTATCGCCTTCCTTGACGCCCTTGAGCGTGCCGGTCACGCTGACCGATTCGCCCGGCTTGAGCACCAGGGTGTCCCAGTCGGCGGGATAGGTGAGCGAATCCATGTCCACGTGCGCGTCGCCGACGATGGTGGAGTCGTCGAGGTTCAGGTCGCTTGCCTTGTACCATGCGCCGTCGCCGGTGGCCGGGTCGGTCTTGGAGGTGTTGGTGATGATGAACGTGATGCCGATGCTGTCGGCGTCCATCTTCAGCGCCTGCTTGGAGTCGTCGCGGTCCGCCTGCTCCTGGCCGTCCTGCTTGAGGGTCGGGGTATCGACCTTCTCCAGGTGGATGCTCGGGGTCATGTCCGGGGTCTTGGTGACGACCTTGTTGGATTCGCGCGGCTGGCCGTTGATGGTCTCGGTCCACGTGTTGGGCACCTCGTCGGCCACGGCGATGCGCTTGCACTGGAGGTAGAGCACCCAGCCGGCCTCGTGCTCGTTGTCGGCGCTCACGAGGTCGAGGTAGGCCTGGGTCGCGTCGGCCGTGACCTTGCCGTTGTCGTCGGCGTCCACGGTGAACAGGTTGCCGCCGAACTTCGAGGAGTCGAAGCCGCTGCCCGCGATCTTCTCGCCCCTGGCCGCGAGCACCTGGCCGTCCCTGTACAAATCACGCGAGGCGTAGACGGCCCAGTTGCCCAGGTACTGGTCGTACTCGGTGGCCAGCTGGTCCGTGCCGCCCCAGTCCGTGACGGTCTGGTAGGCGCGGCCCGGGGGCAGGATGCTGGAATCCAGTCGGTAGAGGAACGTGTGGTTCAAATACACGCTCTTGCCGTCGATGCTGTCGCCGCCGACCTTCACGGTCACGTCCTTGGTCGGGTTGATCTCCTTCAGCGGGTTGGTGACGGTGTTGGTCTTGTCGCGCCTGTCGTTCGTGACCTGCGTGGCGGTGTTCTCCACCGTGTGGCCGTCCTTGACCTTGGTGACGGTCATCGGCATGACCACCTGGTAGGTGTGGCCCAGCAGCGACTGGTCGATGCTCGGGTCCTTCAGCGGATCGTAATCCTTGTCGGACTTCTCGCTGTACGCCTTCAGATCGTCGGGCTGCGGGTCGCCGGGAACGGTCTCGCCGGTCGCGGGGATCATGGTGTCAACGGTCCTGGCGAAGGCGTAGAGCACGCCGTCCTTGTCCTGGATGTTGAACTCGCCGGTGCGGTCCCTGCCGGTCTCGTCAAGGATCTCCACGTGCTTCGCGTCGAGGGTCAGGTACTCCTGGTCGTAGTCGTCCGTCATGCCCAAGCGCCATACCTTGTAGGCGGTGTCGGTGAGCCTGGAGGCGTCGATGTTGACGCGGTAGTACACCTTGTCGCCCAGCAGCGCGGTCTTGCCGTCGATGCTGATGGTCGGGTCCTTCTGCGTGTCCTGCTTGGAGGGCTTGATGACCGGCGGCTCGTTCTCGACCTTGTTGGACGGGGTGACGCCGTTGTTGACGGTCAGCGCGGCCTTGTTGCCGACGGTCTTGTCGGTGGGCGCGTCCTCGTTCACCTTGGCCTCGAAGCGCAGCAGCACGCGCGGGTTGGAGCCGGCCTTCCAGTTGGCGGCAACCCAGTCCTTGGTGAACGTGGCCTCGAACGAGTGGTTGGCTTCGTCCCACTGCACCTTGTAGGCGCTCTTCGGGATGATGCCGCCGGTTCCCAGGTCGGTGATCTCCAGGGTCTGCTTGTTCGCGGTGGTGTACTCGGAATAGGTGTCGCTCAGCTTGATGGCGGTCACCGAATATGCCTGGTCCGCGGGGATCTGCGGGTCCACGCGCACGGTGTATTCCACGGTCTGGCCGGGGAACACGGTCTTGGTGTCGATGCTGGACTGGTCGCCGCCCTGGGAGGATTCGGCGATGACCTGCTTGTGGATCGGGGGCACGGTCACGCAGATCTTCGGCGTGTTGGTGTCCACCGTGCTGCCGCCGACCGTCTGGCCGCCCTTGTTGTCGAGGTCGTCGCCCTTCGGGTCCGCGCACGTGTTGAGCTCGTCGCCCTCCGCCTTGCCGTAGGATTCGAGCAGCTTCACGGTGTCGAAGTTCACGTCGAAGGGGATCACGACGCTGATCTGCTTCGCGGTCTTCAGGTCCTTCTGCGCGGCCTCGTAGGAGTCCTTCGCGCTGACCGTGACCTTGGTGCCCTCGGCGGTGATGTCGAACTGGTCGGTCACGTCCCTGCCGGTCTTGTTCAGGTCGTTGACGCTGGCGTTGGCCTCGTCGGTGGTGTCCTGCTCGTAGACCTTGATGTTGGAGGTGTCCTTCAGGTCGAGGATGCTATCGACGTTGGCGAAGTCGTCGGTCCACGCGATCTCGGGCACGCGGCCCAATCCTGTGGGCAGGGTGCCGGAAACGACCGCCGCCACCTCGTCGCCGAGACGGTAGTACTTGTCGTCGCCGCCCACCTTGTCGCTTTTGGCCGGATCGACGGTCAGCTGCCACTTGCCGCCGACCTTCATGGCCCACGCCTTGTTGGGGTTGGGCGTCCACACGAACACCGGCGGCTCGTTGGTCGGTCGGGTCTCGTTGTTCCACTTCTCGTACGCCTTGTTGGTCAGCTGGATCTTCTTGCCCTCGGTGGCACCCTTTTTGATGGTGCCCGTCAGGTAGAACCTGACCTTGCTCGCGCTGTTCCTGAACATCGTCTTCGCGATGTAGGCGGACTTCGCGGTGGCGGTCGCGGTCCCGGCCTTCCGGTCGATCGCGATGGTGAAGTTCGCGGTCTCGTCCTTGCCGTCGACGAACACCTTGCCGGACTTCCAGTCGATCCACTGGTTCGAACCGGTCAGATCATCGGTGATGGAATAGGATGCCAGCGGGTTGAGCAAGTGGCTCGGGATGCTGCCGTTGACGACCACGCCCACCTGGTCGCCCACGAGGAACGTCTTCTGATCGACGCCCTGCTGGTTGGTCCAACCCTTGTCCTCGGCCACGAGAGCGCCGGACTCGTCCAGCACCCACACCTTGTCCGGGGTCGGCGTGACCTTGCCCACGCTGTCGCTGTTGCCGGTCTGGCAGTCGGCCAGGCTGCCGGTGCCGTTGTCTCCGTTCCAGCACGCCACGGAACCGTCGTTGATCTCGTAGTCGCCGCCGGTGGGTTTGGCCGACTGTGGCACGTTCAGCGTGTAGAGGCCGGAATGCGGGGCGGTGGCGTGCGCCTTGACCACGCGCTTGCCATCGATGGAATCGTCGATGGAAATGTCCGCCGGCACGACGTTGCCGTTCGCGTCGGTCACGGTCACCTTGCTCACGTCGTCCTGCTCGGTGCCGCCGATCACCACGTCCCTGGTGTCGATCGTGTCGTAGATCCAGAACTTGCCGGAGGCGTTGGAATGCGCCTTGATGTGCGCCGTATACAGCGAGCCGGACGCGATGGAGTCGTTGCCGTCCCGCACCGTGTCGCCGGCCCCGTTGGTCAGCCATTTCTCGGGCGGGGTGGTGGTCTTCTCGCCGGACTCCTTGCCGTCGTTCTCTCCCTTGTGGGAGACCGCCTCGGCCATGCCGCCCTGCTTCGCCACGTCAACGTCCCACCAGCGTTTGCCCGCAGGCCACGACTCCCACGAGGCGTCCATGTCCTTGAAGGACGCGCTCACGGTGGCGCTGCCCTTGTTGGATGCGGTGAACTGCTTCGTCACCGTCTTCTCGGTGCCGTCGATGCCACGCCAGTGCAGGGTCGCGGTGCCGTTCACGTTCTCGGTCTTCGACCCGTCGGTGGACAGGCTGATCGTGTCCGAAGCGTCCTTGGTGTCACCCGACTGGCCCGACATTTCCGCAGCCTGCGTGCTGATGCTCAGGTGATATGAGGGCGGCGCGGGCTGGTACTTGTCCAGCACGATCACCACGATCGACGGCTTGCTGGAAGCCTCCACATTACGACGCATGATCGCATCCACGCTGTTCGACGGATCATCATCGAACGGATATGAGGTCCTATATACGGTGCTGCCGTACTGGTATGTTCCTGGAGCTACGTATTTGTTCCAGTTGTCGTACCAGCCACCGGTCCCGGTCGGCGAAGCCACGCCGGACCCGTTGTAGATGTAGTTGCCGCCGATGACGGCTGGCACCGCGCCGACCGCGACCACTCGGCAGTCGCCGTTGCCCTCGCCGGGGTGACGCCGCTGGAAACCGGTCTCGCATTCCGTGCGGGCCTGGTCCAATGCGGCCTGCGCCTTGGTGATGCCGTTGCCCTCCAAAGTGACGCCGGCATTGTTCATGGCGGCGCGCACCGAATCAAGACTCGTGGCCGGGCCCCAAGCGCCCGAAGCGTCGTCCTTGTACTGCCAGAATTGCACCGCGTCCAGGTTGCCGCCCGTGCCGGGCTGGTTGCCGCCGCCACCGCCCGCGAACGCGGTCGATGCGACGACGCCGCCGGCACCAAGCGTGGCGATCGCGGCCAACGCGGCGACGCCGGCTTTCATCTTCCTACTAAAGTTCATAAAAATGAACCTCCGTTAACCTTGTCTGTTCATCCCCTCCCTTCAAACTTTCCGGCCATGGCCCCGCCAACCCCTTTTCAGGGAATGGCGGGGCTTCCGACCGCAGGAATAACGGGAGGTAGCCACCGGATGATCCGGCAACCACCAACAAGCCTCACAGGCGACACGCCGAGCCACGGAGCATGGCGTCTACAAAATTCCAGGAATATTTCCCGGCAACACGGATACACGGGAATGCGGGGACACGGGTTCACGGGGAAATGGGTTTCCTTTGCGGAATCCATGGAAAAGGCCCGTACCGGTTTCCCGATACGAGCCATAATCAGTCAATCGTCAATCAGTGATGGTAGTAGCCATCATCCTTGCCGGTGCAGCTGTTGCCGCAGCCGTAAGAGCCGTTGAGGTTCGGCTTCGGGGCGGAGCCGCCGGCCGGGCCGGAGCCGGACGTGGAGCCGGAGCCGGTGCCGCCCGATGTGGTGCCACGGTATGTGTTGGAGCCGGAAGTGGAGCCTTCCGTGCGCCTGTACGCGCCGCCGGAGTAGGAGGAGCCGCCGTTGTAGGCGGATTGGGCCTGCGCCTGAGCCTGGGCGGCCGCTGCGGCGGCTTGCGCATCCGCGTCCGTCTTTGCCTGGACGCTCGCGTTCACGCCATTGATGGCATCCTCCACCGTCTTGCGCGCCCCGTCGATCTTCGCCGGATCGTTCCCGTCCTTCAGCCCGTTCGCCGCGTCGATGGCGTTCGACAATGCGTCGCGGGTGGCGTTGTCCGCGACCTTGCCGTCCGAATCCGCGAGCAGCCTCGACGCCTCGTCCAGCTTCGCCGTCAGATTCGTTTTCGCGGTCTCCAGGGTCTTCGCGGCCTTGGATTCGATGACGGCCCTCACCGCCTTCGACAGGCTCTGTTCGTGGGTCTTGTACCAGTCGGCCTGTTCGCCCAGCTTCACGGTGGCGGCATCCAAGCCCTTCGCGTCCTCGGCCACGCAGCCCTCGTATTCGGGTGCCGAGGCCTTGAGCTCCTTGCCCAATGATTCGACGGTCTTCGCGTCCTTGACCTGTTCGGCCTTGACGGCGGCGGCATCGGCCGCATCCCCGTTGAGCAGCGCGTTATACTCGTTGGCCTGGCTGCGCACGCCGTCGGCGGCGGTGGCGCACGCCTCCTTCGCTTCCGCGAGCTTCGCGCCACGGTACATGTTCCAGCCGACGACTCCCGCCACGACCAGCACGACCGCGCAGACGACGGCGATCAGGGGCAGCAGCCACTTCGGCCGCTTCCTTCCGTCCACGCCGCCACGGGCCTCCGCAACGTTTGCGGCAGCGGTTTCGACGGGTTCGAGGGCTTCCGTCTTGTCGATCTCGTTCTCGGGGTTCATTGTCGTTCTCCTTGTTTTGATTGTCGTCTCAATTTCGTCTCTCATCGCAGCGTCTCCCGCGCGATGTCGAGCAGCCGCCCGTCACGGCCGGGTTGGGCGTCCGCTGTGTGGGAGAGCCAGTCCTGATCGACGTCGAGGGTCAGGTCATCGAAGGCCTGTTGCCCGTCATCGCGGCCCAGCAGGCCGCGTAGCCTGAACGTCTCGTTCATGTGCTGTCCGTCCCATTCGATGCGCCGGGCGTACAGCAGGAAATCCAGAGTAAGGAACCCCGGCCCGGCCTTGTCCACCTGCACGTACCGGGAGCGCGTCGGCGCGAGCCTCACCCGCGGCACGCCTTTCAGCCGTTCGTGCAACGGACTGCCCGGCACGATGTAGCGTTTGACCAGGTTCTGTCCGCCGGCCGCGAAGAACAGCATCTGCGGCAGATTGCCGTAGGTCGCGTCGTAATAGCGCCATCCCTGGTCGTCCCGCCATCTGCGAAGCATGTCACGGGCGGCCCCCGGCCCCAGATGGATGCCGGAGAACCGTTCCCACGCCAGCGTCACCCGGTCGAACTCGCCGCGCATGAGACCATACAGGGCCCGACCTGTCGGATCCTTCGGATGACGTCTCGCTCGGGTGTCCGTCCGATGGTTCGGATCCGCATACGGGCAGTGCAGATAGGCGTCCTCGTCGTAGCGGCACAGGCCCGGCACGTCGCCCCGGTGGTGCCGCCCGTAGGGCCGGCGCGCACGGCTTTCCTCCTGCCGGCGGAACAGGCCGACGATCTGGATGGGATTGTCGCACAGCGGGCACACCGCGTAGTAGGACGGCCCCGTGTCGCCGTCACGACGCCACGGGGCCACGCCGCCGGTGCACCCCATGTATGACTCCTGGCTGATCACGATGCTTTCCGCCCTTCCCGGCCATGCCTTGAACACATCCATAGCCAGCTCCCCTCGCCGCGCATCGTCGTCATCGATACCTCCTGTTGATATTAACCCACCAATCCGCCGGCAGCTCGGGCACCGCGCCCTCGCGTTCGGCGAACGCGAGGCACGCGAGCACCGTGCGCAATCCCAACGGGAACTCCCGCCGTCCCTGACGCATCAGGAACGTCCAGTCCTCCACGCAGTCCTCGCAATCCGAATGATCCATGATCCCGCGACGGGCCAGCACGGCCCGCTCCTCGATGTCATCCGTCATCATCCACTCCTTCTTCCGTCTTGCTTCGCCTCGGCCCTTGCGTCCGCCGCGTCGAGGGGAGGGCAGTCATGTTCGATCCATGCCGTGAGCATGTCGCGGATGGTGGTGCCGCGTCGCACGGCCTCGGCCTTGAACCGTTTCTTGAGCTCGGGGTCGAGCTCCACCGTGATCTTGGGCAGCTTGACCGGTTTCTTGTAGTCCGTGAGCGTCGATGCCAGCATGTTCCTCGTGGTCATCGGCTTGTTGATCTCCATGATGTTGTTCCTTTCCGTGTCCCCGTATCCACGGGTTTACGTGGATACGGGATTGCGGGTTTCCGGTTCTGCGGGTGTCAGGCGGCGAATGCGTCGCTGAGTTCCTTGGCGATAAGCCCGTAGCCCGAGGCGGACGGGAACCGGCCCTCGTCCGATGCGAGACGCATGGCCTCCTTGTACGGGATGGTCTCTTGGCATCGGGCCAGTCCGTTCTCGGCCAGGAACTCCTCGGCGTGCCTGAGGCTGCGCGTGCCGTAGCGGGTCTGGGTCAGCAGCACCGAGGAGGGCTTGTTGATCTGCCGGATGGTCTCCAGCATGCGTTCCAGGTCGATGGGGCCGGTGGTGGTGACGAGCAGCACGAGGTCGGCCGCGTCCACCGCCGCCTCCACCAGATCGGTCTGCAAGGGAGGCGTGTCGATCAGCACCCATTCCTCCTCGGCGGGCGCGGCGACGGTGAACCGGTTGACGACCTCCACCCCGAAGGGCAGTGGGCGGCCGGCCGATAGGGCCTTGTGCGCCCACAGGGTCGCCGCGCCGGACGGGTCGGCGTCGCGCACCGTCACGGTATGGCCCAGTCGGGCGAGTGCTTCGGCGGTGCCGATGGCGCTGGTGGTCTTGCCGACCCCGCCCTTGAGGTTGACGAAGGCCACCGTTTTCGTGTTCGTGGTCATTGGGATTGTTCCTTTCATTCGGGTTTCCGGCTTCCCGTGTCCACGGGTGCACGGTTCCACGGTTTGCCGCGTATACGGGTTTCCGGAATGGTTCGTCCTTATGGGGCCGGACCGGTTATCTGTATCGGATTGTCTTCAGAAGAGGGTGTCCTGCAAGGGCGGGGTGTGTGTGGCGGCGGTCGGGGCCTTCGCCTTGCCGGTCGAGCGTGTGGTGGCGCGCCATCGTTGCTGGCGTGCGTTGCGCTGCTCGGTCTTGCGGCGTTTGCATTCGCGTTCGCGTGCCGCCGCCACGATCTCGGGGTTCTCGCGGATGTACCGGGCGAGCCGCCGTTCGGCGGTCGGGTCGTCGGGGTCGAACCGGAATCCGGCCTCCTGCGCGGTCTTCAGCACCTGGCGTCGGGCCCTCAACGGCAGTCCGCCGTAGATGCCGTACTGGTCCCGGACCATGATGCCGAACGCGAGGCATTCGGCCCTGACCGGGCAGGCCTCGCAGATCCGCACCGCCGCGCGGCGCAGCTCGTATTGGGTTCGCTGGTTGGGCAGGTCGTCGGGCCCCCACATGCGGTCCGACCACGAGTCGGGGAAATCCGCGCATTCGCCTTTCAGGAACATGCCGGCACCTCCTTCGGCCCACGGCCGCCGATGAAGCCGAAACGGACGGACGCCGGCCCGGTCTCGGACGGCTTCCGCCGCCCGAAGCCGTCGTCCTTCTCCCTGGATTCCGCGTCCAGGAAGGCGCGGCCCGCCCGCAATGCCTCCAGCACGGCATTGCGTTCGCCTTCTGCGTCGTTCGCGGGGACGCGCTTCAACAGCCGGCGCAGGGTGCGCGGTGCCTCGAACCCGTCATTTCCCGCATCGAAGTCGTAAGGGTCGAGCAGTTTCCACACGCGCCGGTCCAGGTTGTCGGGGATCCCGTAGTTCGGCACCTTCGGCGTGGATTCCGCGCTCGACGGCTGCGCCGTTTCGCCCTTGTCGGCGAGGATGCCGTGTTCGGCGAGCAGGCGACGCCCGTGGGGGTCGTCGGCCATCTGGAGGCATACCTGGTCCCAGTGCCGTGCGAGGGAGCGGGGGCCGGTGAGCGTGCGACGCCAGAAACCGTCATACGGTTTGCCGGAAGCGTCGCCCTTGTCGGTCTTGGAAGGCGGCAGCGACGCCCATTCGGCCACGGCCAGCACCAGTGGCATGCCGTGGCGGGCGATCAGCCGTCGGGCGGCGTCGAGTTCGCGTTTGCCGGGCCGGGCCAACGGTTCGGGCACCGGCATCGGCGGCATGGCGCGCAGCCCGTCCGCCATCGTGCGGCACACCGCCTCCGCGTCGGAACCGGCCTCGGCGGATTCGCTGCTCGGGGGTTCGGCTCCGGCGGCGTCGGCCCATGAACCGTCCTCGCGGATTCCGTCATCGTCCGGGGAGGTCTCTCCGCTTGCGGGGAGATGCCCCGTAGGGGCAGAGGGGTTATTACGTACTAGGGACGTACTGTAGCTCACTAGGTGAGCTGGGGGTGGGGTCACAGCTGTGAACCGTGGTTCACCCGTGAGCTGGGGTTTTCCCGTGTCCCCGTCGCCATAACCACGGTCCACATGTGAGCCGGGGTTTCCCCTCGCCCTGTTTTCCGTGGAAGGCCGTCCGCCTCGGGTCGAGTCGATGTCGTTCGAGTCGAAGAAGTCGGGGTCGAGCTCCAGACGGTTCCCCAGGCACAGATCCCACACGACGGGCCGGTGCCACTCGCTGAAATGCCCGGCCTGGCGCTGGTCGCCGCGACGGATCAGCCCGTTCGCTTCCAGCCATGACAGGTGGCGTTTGACCGTGCTCACGCTGCACTTGCACCACGCGGCCAGCTTCCTGTGCGTCGGATGCGCGTTGCGCCCCTCGTCGTCGGCCACGTTCGCCAGACACATCAGCACGCGAGCGGCACCGTTGTGCCTGGCGTCCACGGGCGCGAACCTGAGCGCCCAATCGACCGCGTTCACGCTCATGCGGCACCCCCTCGGCGGGAGTCTTGCAGACGTGCGCGCAGCATGGGCACGCGCGGCACGGGAACGTCGAGCATCATCGACAGGTAGAAGTCGTGGCTGCCGTCCGACGGGCAGGCCGCCAACAGGCCCGAAGCGAACCCATGGGGCGGGAAGCCGCCATGACGCGCGGCACGCTCATGCGTTTCATGCGCTCTCATGGCTCTCCTCACTCACGGAACCGGCCGACTCCTCACGCCAACGGGCCTCAAGCATGTCGCGGCGCGTGGCCGCGCGGCACAGGGCGAACGTCAGCAGATAGGACGCGGCGAGAATGATGACGACGGCGATCACGAGTATGAGGTGCATCATCGGCCCGCCCCCATTGATCGCGCGAGGGAGGCCAGCAGACGGACCGCGAGAAGCACGATGCCGACTGCCAGACGCAGGAACGGCAGCAGCAGGCCGAAACAGGCCACTGCGAGCACCACGAACAGCAGGATCACCAATTCCACCACTCATCACCCCCGCTCACCGAAGGATGCCTGAGCATCGAGAACACCGCGTCATCGCCGCTGAGGGCCTCCACGTCGCGCATCAACGCGTCGATCTCGTCGGACACCATGCCCGCACCGGCCTCGTAGCCGCGGTTGAACACGCAATCCGACGGACCGCCATGGATCAGACGACGGTTCACCGTCCGAGCCGGCGACGAAGCGTTCCGCACGTCACGAAGCGCGTCATGCCGGCCGATCAGATAGGCGACCGCCATGACCTCCCTCACGGTCATCGACGCATCCACGGACAGGGACAGCAGGGACATGTAGTCCCGGAAATTCGAGCGCTCCTCGTTATCGAGGGAACGCGCGCCAACGGTCATGGTCATTGCCTCACCTCCGCGTGAAGGGACCAGAAAGCGAAATCCCAGGCATCGCGCGAGTTACGGTCGCACCAGCAACCCACACAAGCCAGGCCGCAGGCCACCGGCACCAAAGCGAATCCCGGCAGAAGCAGATTCCTCGCGGCAAGCAGAATCGCCAGAAAAACCACGCACGACAACGCGGCCAGCATCCAGGAGACAAGTCCCAGCAGCTCGTAGCGCCGGGCAGAACGTCGCCAATACAAAGATTCGGAAAATGTAGACGCCATGTCCCGCGAACCATTCGCGGGGGCGTTACCATCAAAATCAGAAGTCGGCACAGCGACTTCGGTTACACTAGACATTTGTGCAGCCTCCATAATCTAAAAGGCAATGCGAACGATTCGAAGTTTGGCGACTGGGGAATCGTCCGACATTGGATGTGTTGCATACGCCCGGTTTCGATGTATCAGATCGAGACCGGGCATTTTCTTGAAATGAGAAAAACCACTAACCTCCTCTTCTACTGGGTCCAGCCATCAAGTGATTGCCTTCTCGCAAGAGGGCAGGTTATTGATGCCAAGAACGAAATCAGCGGAAAGTCCGTAGTGGTCATAAAGAAACAGCAAGTCCTTCTGCTGCCAGCCCAAATGCCCGTTCTCTTTCTGAGAAAGAGTGGAAGCGGATTGGCCCATGTCGGCAGCAAGGGCAGCCTGAGTCACATCGTGATCCTTCCTCCACTGTTTCATCGGAGAAGCCATATCTACTCTTTTCCTAAAGTCTTTAGCCTAACTAATGTTTTTAGAATACACTTTGGTTTGACTAAAGTCAAATCGCAAACTAGAGTATCTTAATGAGATAAAGGTTTATTGATAGAATAGGATTAGAATATGCGTACATTATTATCCGCAGATCAGGCGAATCAGGCACCCCCCGATACCTTGGGCGAATACACAGAACGTGTGCTCAACTACAATGTGGACGCCCGGCGCAAGCAGCTGAAGCGAACCCAGAAATCACTGATGCAGCCGATGGGGGTTACAAGCGAAGGGGCTGTATCTCAACGACTCAAAGGCATTACTCATTGGTCTCTGATTAGCGCGGTCAATGTTGCCCAGAGCCTCGATACAAGTATTGAAAAACTACTTGATGACAGTGCCATGAAGATGGAGATCGAACGCCAAGCGGTCGCACTGCGCGTTCAACTGGATCAAATAAATCAGATGACGGGAAACAAGAAAGCCACCGGCGACACGCCGGTGGCTTCAGGTGAGCTCCTGCGGCTGGGCTTGAACCAGCGACCGTCCGATTAACAGTCGGATGCTCTGCCAACTGAGCTACGCAGGAATGTCTGCTGTGTTTGAGATTTCTCTCGCGCACAAGTCACATATCTTACATGCCTGCCACGAAAAAGCAAATTACATGCGTGTAGGGCATGTCGCGCTGAATTCCGCAGAATCGGACTCATCGAATACTATCTCATACAGCCAAAAACCGAACACGGATATACACTAGCGACTAACGGTAGAGGAGCTGGTGTCTGCTTGGCAAATACTGGAATCGGTGAAACGGAACAACCGTCTGAGTATGCGAACCCAGTGGGAACAATCACAAGAGTTCTGATGTTCCGCTGTCACTGCATGGCAGCGGTTGTGACATGGATCGGCCGCGGCTGAAGGTCGAACAACATGACGATGCGGCGATACTGTCACGCGAAATTTCATTGTGGATAACTTCGGAAGCTAGAACCACATAGGTCGTTTTGGCTGGACATCCTGTTTCGGACCCCTCAAGGTGGGTATCACCGGCAAAGAAGCCGGAATCACATCACACTCACACTATGGGGAGGAATCTCATGAATGCACCACTGTTGTTTGATTGGCGTCGCGACGAAGCCCGACGTGCCAGCCGGCGGCGTCAGCAGGCGCGTCAGCGGGCTCAGGAACGGCAACGGCGTATGGATGCCATAATCGCGTTGGCCGCCGTTATCGGCCTGCTGCTTGCCTTGGGAGTAGGGCTGGCATCCACGCCTCAGCATGTTGCGCATGCGGATACTGCGGTGACCGGAGATGCGGCATACACGGTGGAGGATTTCACCGATATGTCTGATTTGGCGTGGCGCAATGGCAATCAGTGCGAATCCCGATTCGACTGGCCGGTCGACGATCCACAGGTCGAACAACAGTTCGAGCGGCCGATCAACCCGTGGGCACCAGGTCATCGTGGAGTGGATCTTGTTGCGGAGCAAGGTACCGTAATTCTGTCACCACAGGCAGGGACCGTGAGTTTTGCTGGCAAAGTAGCTGGCAAAGATGTGGTGAGTGTACGGCATCGTGGAGGTGTCACGTCGACATTCGAACCGGCCGTTACCGAGCTCTCAGTGGGGGATACGATCTCCCGCAGACAGCCCGTAGGCATCGTTGAAGGCAGCTCGGACCATTGCGAAGACCGTTGCCTGCATTGGGGCCTCAAGCGAGGAACGGCCGATTATCTTGATCCACAGCAATATGCGGGGAGTCGAAAAATCGTACTGAAACCGTCATGATTTAACGGTGATTGTCGGCCGGAACAGGGCCGTACGGAAGAGACATCGCAGGCGGCTAGCGGCGTGACGAGTATGAATCACAGACCGGCATCGGCCAAGGAAATATATCCGGGGTCGATCAGCGCGGACTTGAGATTGCTGGCGCTGACAGCCAGCAACGGTTCGCTGATGGTCGGGATCTTCTTCACGCCGCCTACCTCGGAGTTCCTGATTGAAGGCATGGAATTCAGCGCTTCGTCCTTGTTGAGCTTGGCGCAGGCCTGAGCGATATCCGTGGCGATGGTCTGTCTGTCTTCCATGCCGGTCATCCATTGCTTGCCATTGACGATGGATGGGATGTTCGAGACATACGCGCCGTATCCGGTTACTAGAGGCCACTGCGAGTCACGGTCCTTGTCGGAAGCGGAGGTGTCCTCGTCCGCATCGTCATCGGAACTGGATGAGTCGTTTGCGTTGTCGTTTTCAGGGGATTTGATCGGGTCCGGCACGGCGTCGCGGCTGAGATCCTTCTTGCCGGTGATATTGCCGACAATGCCCGAGATGGTGATCTGCGGATTGATATCGGCGGCAGAGCCGGTGTATCCCAGATCGTCCAATTCCTTGACGACCTCGGAGGCGATGTAGTCGTTCATCGTGATGATGCCGTCAATACGGGTGAGTGTGGACTGTCCGTCGGTTTTTGCCAGACGCTTGTCAAGCACTTTCGCAGTGGAGCCTTCCTTAGCGGCATCGTAGGCCACGGCTTGCCAATCGTTTTCCGTGGATTTGCCGTCCAAGGTGCCTGAAGGGCTTTCCACAACGCCCTTCTGATAGTAGGAGCCCAGTACCTGCCAGATACCACGGAACGCCTCTTGGGCGAACGTGGAATCGTTGGCGTTGCCTTTTTCGTCCACGGCGGTGTATGGCAGCAGCACCTCAATGTATTTGGGGTTGTCTTTACTGGCCTTATCCAACTTGAGTTTGGACACCATCTTTTCCGCCTGTAGCTTGCCGATGGTCTGGGCGTCCGAGAACTTGACGAAGGCGTCCGGCTTATATCCCTCGATACTGTTGCCGAGCAATACCACATGCATGCCGGATTCCTTGGCCAGCTTGAGCGATGAGACCAGCCGGTCCACGGCCTGCGCCTGCTCGTCCGATGCAGTGCTGTCGCTCTCAGTGTTGGACGAATCGTCTTTGGACGAGTCGTCTTCGGAAGATTCACCGTCAGAAGTAGCTTCCCCATCCGTGGCATCGTTGGTGCTCAGGTTCTGGCTGATGTAATCGCCGTATTGGCGAGTGGAAGCGTCGGCCTCGACTACTGGAGCCACGAGCAATGTCATGTTGTCGGGCGCGATGGCAATGCCGGAATCGTCCGTGGTGTTATTCGAAAGATGATCGACCACAAAGTCTTGGATGGCGCGGCTTTGCTTGGCCAACGAGTCGGACGTCGTATGATCGATATCGCCTTTCTTGAAACCGGCGTCGGCCAGAGCCTTGGCTAGGTCAGGCACCAGCTTCGCCCATTTGTTCAGTGGCGTCTGCTGGTTCAGCGTAATGCCGTCCGAAGGTGTGAACACGGCCACGCCGCCGGCAGAATTGGACGTCACCGTGGTTTGACCATCTACAACGGTCTTATTGTCTGAGGTGCACGCGGTCAGTGACAGCACCATCGCGCAGGATGCGATAATGGCGGCGAGCAGGGTGGTTGAGCGGCGTGCGAACACCATAAGCGGCGAAACCTCCTCAAGCGGGCGTGAAAACAAGCTGAATCACGATTCTAGTAGGCCGTATACGAAAAAGTCCCGGACCAGTGGACAAATCGCCACATATCCGGGAACAATTAGAGGTATTACGTGCGTGCATCGAACAACTGTCATGATTATCGTGCTGAGGAACATTCCAGATGAAGCACGACAATCATGACAGTTTGCGACATGACATGACCCATGTAGGTCCGCACGATGTGTTCGATGATTTACTCGGCCAGAGCCTTGGCCAGGTTCTCGTCCAGCGCGTTCATGAAGCCGTCGGTGTCGAGCCACGGTTCGTCCGGGCCGATGAGCATGGCCAGATCCTTGGTCATCTGACCGCCTTCAACGGTGTCGACGATGACCTTCTCCAGCGTCTTGGCGAAGTGACGGACTTCGGGCGTGCCGTCCAGATCGGCGCGGTGCTTAAGGCCGCCGGTCCACGCGAAGATGGATGCGATTGGGTTGGTGGAGGTCTTCTCGCCCTTCTGCCAGCGGCGGTAGTGACGGGTCACGGTGCCGTGCGCCGCTTCGGCCTCGACGGTCTGGCCGTCCGGGGTCATGAGCACGGAGGTCATGAGGCCCAGCGAACCGAAGCCCTGGGCCACGGAGTCGGACTGCACATCGCCATCGTAGTTCTTGCAGGCCCAGATGTAACCGCCGTGCCACTTCAGGGAGCTGGCCACCATGTCGTCGATCAGGCGGTGCTCGTAAGTCAGGCCGGCCTCGGCGTACCTGTCCTTGTATTCGGTCTCGAACACCTCGGCAAAGATGTCCTTGAACTGGCCGTCGTAGGCCTTCAAAATCGTGTTCTTGGTGGACAAGTACACCGGGTAATGACGCATCAGGCCGTAGTTGAAGCAGGCGCGAGCGAAACCGCGGATCGAATCGTTGACGTTGTACTGCACCTGGGCCACGCCGCCGTCTTCGCCGTAGTTGTAGACCACGTGCTGAATCGGCTCGGAGCCATCGTCCGGAGTGAAGGTGACGGTCAGCTGGCCGGCTCCCGGAACCTTGAAATCGGTGGCCTTGTACTGGTCGCCGAATGCGTGACGGGCTACGACGATCGGCTTGGTCCAGCCGGGCACCAGACGAGGCACGTTGCTCATCACAATCGGCTCGCGGAAGATCGTGCCGCCCAGGATGTTGCGGATGGTGCCGTTGGGGGACTTCCACATCTTCTTGAGACCGAATTCCTTGACTCGGGCCTCATCGGGGGTGATGGTGGCGCACTTGACACCGACATGGTGCTTCTGGATGGCGTGGGCGGCGTCGATGGTCACCTGGTCATCGGTCTCGTCGCGGTGCTCGATGCCCAGATCGTAGTAGTCGAGGTTCACGTCGAGGTACGGCAGGATCAGACGATCCTTGATGTCCTTCCAGATCACGCGGGTCATCTCGTCGCCGTCGAGTTCGACGACAGTGCCTTCGACCTTGATTTTGGCCATGCTTCCTCCTGATAGATGGTGTGAAGATGATTTAGTCATAGCGCATGTTTGTAACGACTTGAAGCAATCGTCCGGTCCGTGGGAAACGGCCTTGTTGGCGTCCCACCCGGGCAATAGGCTGGAAACCATGTCTCAGGAAATTGAAATCGGTTTGGGCAAAAAAGGCCGTCTCGGCTACGCACTCGACGATGTGGCAATCGTCCCCTCCCGTCGCACCCGCGACCCCGAGGACGTCTCCACCTCTTGGCAGATCGACGCCTATGAGTTCGATGTGCCGGTGATCGGCGCCCCCATGGATTCGGTGACCAGCCCGGCCACCGCCATCGCCATGGGCAAGATGGGTGCGCTCGGCGTGCTCGATCTGGAAGGTCTGTGGACCCGTTACGAGGATCCGACCCCGCTGTTGGACGAAATCGCCGGACTGCCGGCCGATCAGGCCACCGAGCGTATCCAGCAGATCTATGCCGAGCCGGTCAAGCCGGAGCTCATCACGCAACGTCTGCACGAGATTCGCGCCGCCGGTGTCACCGTGGCCGGCGCGCTCTCCCCGCAGCGCACCCAGCAGTTCTACTCCACCGTGGTGGACGCGGGCGTGGACCTGTTCGTGATCCGCGGCACTGTGGTCTCCGCCGAGCACGTCTCCTCCGGCCAGGAACCGCTGAACCTCAAGAAGTTCATCTACGACCTTGACGTGCCTGTCATCGTCGGCGGCGCATCCAACTACACCGCTGCCCTGCACCTGATGCGCACCGGCGCGGCCGGCGTGCTCGTCGGCTTCGGCGGCGGCGCGGTCTCCGCCACCCGCCAGACCATCGGCGTGCAAGCCCCGATGGCCACCGCCATCGCCGACGTGGCCGAGGCCCGCCGCGACTACATGGACGAATCCGGCGGCCGCTACGTGCAGGTCATCGCCGACGGCGGCATGGGCGACTCCGGCAGCTTCGTCAAGGCCCTGGCCCTCGGCGCCGACGCTGTCATGCTCGGCGCGCCGCTGGCCCGCGCCACCGAGGCCCCCGGCAAGGGCACCCACTGGGGTTCTGAAGCCCGCCACCAGACGCTGCCGCGTGGCTACCGCACCACGGTCGGCACGGTCGGCCCGCTCGAACAGGTGCTGTTCGGACCGAGCCACCAGGCGGACGGCAAGACCAACTTCATCGGCGCCCTCAAGCGCGCGATGGCCTCCACCGGCTACGTCGACGTGAAGAACTTCCAGCGTTGCGGCATGGTGGTCAACCCGTATTCCGCACGATAATCCCGATTGCCCCCTGAAAATGGGGGTTTGCCCTCCATGCAGGAGGCTTAACTTGCCCGAAGGCGCGCTCAAGTAGTTTGACTTGGCGCGCCTTTCGTGATGTTGTAGTACAGACGCTCGCCGATGATGGTGAGTTGCAAGGGGGCTTGAAGGGGGTCATCATGGAGTATTCGGGATTTTTCCACGGCACATATCAGTACGGGCCGTTGCCGAGTTATGACGGATTCATCGTTGTGGAGCTGTCGGATCGCCCGGTGCGGTATCACATCCAACCCACATTCATAGGCGGGCTGAATGCGAAGGAATGTCATTCCATGGCCATGGCTGCATGCCGCATCGCCTGCACATCGGCGGACGCGATACGTGGCAAACTCAGCGTCGCACATCTCAACAGAGCCATGACAAAACCATGCCTGGACCGGCTGCAAACCATGCAATACCTGCTCGGCATCCACATGGTCACTCATCCGGAGCTCAAAGCGAAATTCTGCTATCTGCCCACTGTCCCCACATTGATCGACGGCATGATCACCGGCAAGGACACGCTGGAAATGGCGGTATTCATGACCATCGGCCAGGAAAATCTGCGAGTCAACCTCAAACTGAAGTACATCGGTTCTCGATGGATGTGCATCTATGCCGATTTGGGCTGACCAGACGGCCCCGCCCGCACACCGATTCCTACGCTGGTAGCGGAAGACGGTTCTGCCGTGTCATAGGCTGGTTCGCCTATAGTAGTGACCATGCGTGAACATGTAGAAGAACCCAGATATGTCACCACCGATGACGACACCGTCTACTCGCTGCTGTCCAAACGAGCAGCTCGCACGCCGGATGACATCATCGCGGAATGGCAGGATGACAACACCCACCAATGGCGCAGCGCCACAGCTACTGAAATGCTGTCCCGCGTACGCGAGGTGGCCAAGGGCCTGTTGGGACTTGGCGTCAAAGCCGGCACCATGGTGCTGATTTACTCGCCTACCTGCTATGAGTGGGGTGTGGCTGATTTCGCTTGCGCGGCAATCGGCGCTGTGGTTGTGCCCGTCTATGAGACCGATTCCGCCCGTCAGACCGCGGGCATCGTCGAGGAAGTCGATCCCGCCATCGCCTTTGCCGGCGACTTCCAGCGCGCACAGACGCTTGAGCAGATCCGTGTCAATCATCCGGGCATGAAATACGTGTTCAATTTCAAGGCCGATGGCCTTGACGCTGTCGTTGACTTCGGGCATGGCGTATCCGATGAGACGTTGGATGCGGCTATCGCTCGTATCAAAGCCGATGATCTGCTCACCGTGGTCTACACCTCCGGTTCCACCGGCAAGCCCAAGGGCGCGATGCTCTCCAACCGCAATTACACGCACATCGTGCTTAACGGCTACGAGATTCTGCGTGGCATGCTGTACGACGACAACCGTCTGCTGCTGTTCCTGCCGCTGGCGCACTGCTTCGCCCGCTACATCCAGTACGTGTGCATCGGTGGCTGCGGCGTGGTCGGATACATTCCCGACGCCAAGCGACTGCTCGCCGATATCCGCAGCTTCAAGCCCACCTACCTGCTGGGCGTGCCACGTGTGTTCGAGAAGGTGTATAACGCGGCCTCGCAGAAGGCTGGTGCCGGCATCCAGGGGCATATCTTCGCCCAGTCGGTCAAGCACTTCGTCAAGTGGAGCAAGGATGAGCAGGCCGGTCGCGGCCATTCGTTCATCGAGCGCATGCGCCATTCGTTCTACATGGCCACGGTGGGCAAATCCATTCGTTCCGCTCTCGGACCGAACCTCAAATGGCTGGCCTGCGGTGGTGCGCCGCTCAACGTGGATTTGGCCCACTTTTTCAACGGCATGAATGACATCACCTTCATCCAGGGTTATGGCATGACCGAAACCGCCGCTCCGATGCTCGTCAATTGGGAGGACGACAACGAGATCGGTTCGGTCGGCAAGCCTGGGCCTGGCATGGGCGTGCGTCTTGGCGAAGACGATGAAATTGAGCTGACCGGCCCGAACGTGTTCCTTGGCTACTACAAGCAGCCCGAACTCACCGCACAGACGATGACTGCCGACGGCTGGATCAAAACCGGCGATCTGGGTCGTATCGACGACCGCGGCTTCACCTTCATTACCGGACGCAAGAAGGACATCATCATCACCGCCGGCGGCAAGAACATCAGCCCCGCCCCGATGGAGGATGTCATCGACACCTGCCCGATCGTGGCTCATGCAGTAGTAGTCGGCGACGGCAAGCCGTTCGTGTCCGCACTTATCGAGCTCGACCCCGAAATGCTGCATTCCTGGCTGGAAGGTCAGGGCCTCAATGCCGACATGACACTCGCCGAGGCCAGCGACAACGACGCGGTGCGCGCCTTTATCCAGCAGTACATCGACCAGGCCAACGCCAATGTCTCCCGCGCTGAGTCCGTGCGCAAATTCGCGGTGCTGGATGAGGAATTCAGTCAGGAGCACGGCACACTCACCCCGAGCATGAAAGTGGTGCGTCCCAAGGTATTGCAGCGCTACGCCACCGTCATCGAGGAGGATCTGTACGCGCCCAAGCCATCCAACAAGCCGCTGCCCGCCACTGCCAAGATCATCGACAGCACGCTGGAGACCGTCAAGAAATCCTCCGAATCGGTCAAGCAGGCGTCCGAACAGGTCAAACAGGCCTCGGAACAGATGAAAACCAGCGTGTCTGATTCGATTGCTAGCGTGTCGGAGAAGATCAAGAAGTCGAAGGCCGAACCCGAAGAGGGCGAGACCGGCGATTCCGCCGACAATGCCGACAATGCCGACAATGCCGCTGACACCGGCAGCAAGCCGGACCGGCCGGCTGACGAGAAGAACGAGGAGTAACGAGAAGTGGCCATCCGTGAGATCAGGGTCGTGCCCGACCCAGTCCTGCGCACCCCCTGCGATGAGATCAAGGAAATCACCCCGGCCGTGCGCCGCCTGGTTGACGACCTGTTGGAAACCGTGGACGATCCGGGCCGAGCGGGCCTGTCCGCCAACCAGATCGGCGTGAGCCTGAGGGCCTTCTCCTACAACATCGACGGCAAAGTCGGCTACGTTCTGAACCCCGTACTCGAGGAGAAGTCCGGCGAGCAGTATGGCGATGAAGGTTGTCTGTCCGTGCCCGGCTTGTGGTATAAGACCCGTCGTGCCGACTACGCTCGCGTGCGTGGCATCGACTTGGACGGCAACGAGGTCGTGCTCGAGGGCTCCGGGCTGATGGGCCGTATGCTTCAGCACGAATGCGACCACCTCGACGGCCACGTGTATTTGGATCGCCTGGAAAAGGAAGAACGCCGCGAAGCCCTGCGCTACATGCGTAATCGTCAGGCGAAGTAGTCCATACTCGGCTCCCGCTGGCGGGAGCCGTCGAACGTAGTGAGACTGAGGGTGGTTCTGCCGGTACCGCCCGTAACTCCCCTCAGTCGCTTACGGCGACAGCTCCCCTCAGAGAGGGGAGCCTGTTTTTTTAGTACCGGCTCCGTGCTATTCTCGAAACTCGTGTGCCACCCGGCAACGGACGCAGTCGCTGGTGTCCAGAGCCACCCAATATTGTCAACCGGCACACAACAAATTCGCGTCATGCTCGCGACGGCTTGTGTCGGTCGGCTGCACAACTCGTGAAACCGGGGGAGCAGCTGCACGCAGGTGCGCATGGCCAGGCAAGAACCGACAATGAAAGGTAGTAATACCATGGCTCAGATCACTATGAGCGATATGCTGAAGGCTGGCCTGCACTTCGGCCACCAGACCCGTCGTTGGAACCCGAAGATGAAGCAGTTCATCCTCACCCAGCGCAACGGCATCCACATCATCAACCTGTTCAAGTCGCTCGACATGATCGACAAGGCGTACGACTTCATCAAGACCACCGTGGCCCACAACGGCACCGTGCTCTTCGTCGGCACCAAGAAGCAGGCTCAGGAAGCTATCGCCAACCAGGCCACCCGCGTGAACATGCCCTACGTCTCCGAGCGTTGGCTCGGCGGCATGCTGACCAACTTCCAGACCGTCTCCAAGCGCGTCAACCGCCTCAAGGAACTTGAGGAAATGGACTTCACCGACGTGCACGGCTCCGGCCTGACCAAGAAGGAGCTCCTCCTGCTCGAGCGCGAGAAGGACAAGCTCAACAAGCAGCTGGGCGGTATCCGCAACATGAACCGCACCCCGTCCGCGATGTTCGTCGTCGACATCACCAAGGAAGCCCTGGCTGTTGAGGAAGCTCACAAGCTGGGTATCCCGGTTGTCGCCATCGTCGACACCAACGCCGACCCGGACACCGTTGAGTACCCGATCCCGGCCAACGATGACGCCATCCGCGGCATCGAACTGCTGACCAGCCTGATGGCTGACGCCGTCGCCGAAGGTCTGCTGGAGCGCTCCGGCGCCAACAAGGCCGAGGGCGAAGCCGCCGAGCAGCCGATGGCCGCTTGGGAGAAGGAACTCCTGACCAACGAGGCTCCTGCCGAGGCTTCCGCTGAAGCCGCCGCTCCGGCTGCCGCCGAGGGCGAAACCGCCGAGGCCCCCAAGGCCGAGTGATGCTCTACGATGGGAAGTGCCTGAATAAGCGCTTCCCATCGTTCACGGGTAAGCAAAATTTCTCAAGGAGAATAATCAATGGCAGCAATTACCGCCGCACTGATCAAGCAGGTTCGTGAAGACACCGGCGCCGGCATGCTCGACGTCAAGAAGGCTCTGACCGAAGCCGAAGGCGACGTCGCCCGCGCCAAGGAAATCATCCGCGCCAAGGGTATCGCCGCAGCCGGCAAGCGTGAAGGCCGCAAGGCTCAGGAAGGCACCATCGCCTCCAAGGTCGTCGAGACCGCCAATGGCGAGACCGGCTACGCCGTCGAGCTGAACTCCGAGACCGACTTCGTGGCCAAGACCCCGAAGTTCGTCGAGTTCACCGAGGAAGTTCTCGGCTACGCCGTGGACGCCGACGCCAACTCCGCTGACGAGCTGCTCGAGGCCAAGGCTGGCGACACCACCGTCAAGCTGGCTGTCGAAGAGGCCGCCGCCCTGTTCGGTGAGCACGTCAAGGTCGGCCAGTTCGCCAAGATCTCCGGCGAGCACGTCGAAGTCTACGCTCACAAGAAGTCCGCCGAGATGCCGCCGAGCATCGTCGCCATGATCGCCACCGACAAGGCCGGCGCCGCCGTGGCTCACGAAGCTGCTCTGCAGATCTCCGCCATGGGCGCCAAATGGCTGACCCGCGAGGACGTTCCGGCCGATGTGGTCGAGTCCGAGCGTCGCGTGGCCACCGAGAAGTCCCTGGCCGAGGGCAAGCCGGAGAAGATCGTTCCGAAGATCGTCGAAGGCCGTCTCAACGCTTTCTTCAAGGAAGTCGTGCTGCTTGAGCAGCCGTTCGTCAAGGACCCGTCCAAGACCGTCGGCGACCTGTTCAAGGAAGTCGGTGGCAACGCCACCGCATTCGCTCGTGTCGAGGTCGGCAAGGGCGAAGAGGAGTGAACCTAAGGCTTACTCCACGCGCTTAGCGTAATTTCAACGAAACGCCATCCGGTTATTCAATAATCGGATGGCGTTTCGCTATTCCAAGGGTGTCGTTGCTAGGGGGTGTCGTCGTAAACCGATACGCTTGTCTACGGATAATTTCGCACTTTCGGTTTTGAGAAAGGCACAATATGACTGATAGCGACAATCCGCGCAGAGTTCTGCTCAAGCTTTCCGGCGAAGCATTCGGTGGTGGCAAGGTCGGCATCGATACCCAGGTGATTCGTCGCATTGCCGAGGAGATCGTTCCGGCCGTACAACAGGGTGTGCAGGTGGCCATCGTGGTCGGCGGCGGCAACTTCTTCCGCGGTGCCGAACTGCAGCAGGCCGGTATCGATCGTTCCCGTGGCGACTACATGGGTATGCTCGGCACGGTGATGAACTGCCTCGCTCTACAGGACTTTCTGGAGCAGGAGGGGCAGGCCACCCGCGTGCAGACCGCCATCACCATGGGACAGGTCGCCGAGCCGTATATTCCGCTCAAGGCCATCCGTCACCTTGAAAAGGGTCGCGTGGTGATTTTCGGCGCCGGTGCCGGCATGCCGTACTTCTCCACCGACACGGTTTCCATCCAGCGTTCCCTCGAAATCCACTGCGACGAGGTACTTATGGGTAAGAACGGCGTCGACGGCGTCTACACCGCCGACCCGCGCAAGGACGAGAACGCCAAGCGTTTTGAAACCCTGAGCTACAATCGCGCCCTCGTGGACAATCTGGCCGTCATGGACGCCTCCGCACTGTCCATGGCCCGCGACAACAAGAAGCGCATCCGCGTCTTCGGCCTCGAAGAGCCGGGCAACGTGACCCGCGCCCTCGTCGGCGATGAAATCGGCACGCTGGTCTCCACCGCCGAATCGCGCGTGGCCGAGTAAGCCGCAAACGCCCACAATCGAATCAAGCGTTCATAGACGAACAACACTGACGAACACCAACACACAAGGAGTGAATATGTCTCTTATCGACCAGGCCAAGGAACAGATGGCCAAGACCGTGGAAAACACCAAGGAAAACTTCTCCGGCATCCGCACCGGTCGCGCAAACCCGGCCCTGCTCAACGGCATCACCGTGGACTACTATGGTGCCCCCACCCCGATTAAGGCCGTCGCCTCCATCGGCGTTCCCGAACCGCGCACCCTGTCCGTCACCCCGTTTGACGCTTCCCAAGCCGGTGCCGTCGAAAAGGCCCTGCGCAACTCCGATCTCGGCATCAGCCCGAACCGTGATGGCAACGTCATCCGTCTGACCATGCCGGAACTCACCGAGGATCGTCGTAAGGAATACGTCAAGCTCGCCAAGGGCAAGGCCGAGGATGGCAAGGTCGCCGTGCGCAACATTCGCCGTAAGACCAAGGAAACCATCGACAAGGCCGTCAAGGACGGCGAGATGGGTGAGGACGAAGGCGATCGCCTGCTGAAGGATCTTGACAAGGTCACCAAGTCCGTTACCGACGAGATCGATACTCTGCTGGAGACCAAGCAGAAGGAGATCATGGAGGTCTGATTCAGACCAGGTCCGGAGAATTATGGAACGCAACGAACAACCCCATGAAGAGGCCGAGGAGACGCTCGACCAGATCAACAAGAAGACCGGCCGCAACATGCCGCAGGCCATCGCCACAGGCGCGGCACTGGTCATCCTTATTGTCGCGTGCCTGCTGCTCAGCGTCGACCTCTTCGTGCTGCTGGTAGTCGTGTTCATGATTCTGGCGCTGTGGGAGCTCAGGGTGGACTTCGCCACCGTAGGCCTGCACCTCCCGGTGTTTATGCTGTGGCTGTGCTCGTCCTTCACCCTCATTGCCACCTACTATTCCCCGTACCATCTCATCACGATGTCGCTGAGTATCATCGTGTCGATTATTCTGATCGCCATCGCGGCCAGCGCAAAAATCAGCGTCGGCAACCGTCTATCTCTGGCGGTTGCCGGCAAACTGTCCAACACGGATGCCAGCGCGCGCCTCGAATCCTCGTTTAATCATGAGGGCGGGGAACAGCATCATTCCCGGCTCAGCCATGTGGCTGTGTCCGTGCTTACCGTGTTGTACATTCCGTTGTTGGCCAGCTGCGTCATCATCTCACTGACTTTTAATGGGCATCCGATTGCACACGCCATCATGCTGGTGTTCCTTCCCGCCCTATCCGATACGGGCGGTTTGTTTGCCGGTGCCTGGCTCGGCAAACACAAGCTCAGCCCGCGCATCTCGCCGAAGAAGTCCGTTGAGGGCCTTATCGGCTCGATGCTCTTCGCCATGGCTGGCGCATTTGCCGTATTCGCATGCACGTATGATGCCTCGAAATGGGCCACTCGTTGGTGGGTGCCGATCGTGGCGGGTATTCTCATCGGTGCCGTGGGCACGTTCGGTGATTTGTGTGCTTCCATGCTCAAGCGTGATATCGGTATCAAAGACATGGGCCATCTGCTCAAGGGGCACGGCGGTGTGATGGATCGTGTGGATTCCATTTTGATGAGTGCACCGTTCACCTGCGCCTTGCTGTGGATCACCGGACTGTGATTCGCATGCCTCGTGCACGAACAATGTGGCATCGTGTGTATATCGCACGGTGCCACATGCCATATATGGGGAAATCATCGTTCAATATGCGTTCGCTATGGGCTAAGACATGGGCCATCTGATTCGTATGCGGCACGCCGTATGGTGGATTCTGATATTTCTATTGCATGTTTGACTATTTTCTGATATTGAGAGCGAAGCGAACCCATCATGACCACACAGCATCCTGACACTCCGGAAACCGGCATTACTCCCGGCGGCACATCAGGTGCCTTCCGTGACGTGCTATCCAAGGACCATGCCCGCCGTGGTAAGCCGCCGCTGCACTTTGTGGATATGACGCCCGAGCAGCGCGTCGAGAAAGCGGCCGAACTCGGATTGCCGAAGTTCCGAGTCAAGCAGCTCGCCAACCATTACTTTGGCCATTTCGATGTGAATGCCGCCGAATTCACTGATTTTCCGGCAGCCAAGCGCAGCGAGGCCGCCGCCGCGTTTTTCCCGCAGCTCATCACCGAGGTGACCCGCCAAGTGGCGGACGAAGGCACCACCATCAAGACCTTGTGGAAGCTGTTCGACGGCTCCCTCATCGAATCGGTGCTTATGCGATACCCGACCCGCACCACGCTGTGCATCTCCTCGCAGGTCGGCTGCGGCATGGGCTGCCCGTTCTGCGCCACCGGCAAGCTTGGCCTGACCCGTAACATGTCCACCGGTGAAATAATCGAACAGGTGCGTGTGGCCGCCAAGATGATGCGCGACGGCGAAGTGGCCGGGGGAGAGGGCCGCCTGAGCAACATCGTGTTCATGGGCATGGGCGAGCCGATGGGCAACTACAACTCCGTGCTGTCCGCCGTACGACAGATTTCCGCCATGCCTCCCGAAGGCTTCGGCATTTCCGCGCGCAACATCACCGTATCCACGGTGGGCGTGGTCCCTGGCATCAAGAAGCTCACTGCCGAAGGCATTCCCGTGCGTCTGGCCGTTTCCCTGCATGCCCCCAGCGACGAACTGCGTGACGAGCTGGTGCCGATGAACAAGCGTTTCAATACCAAGCAGGTGTTGGATGCCGCGCACGATTATTGGCTGGCCTCCAAGCGCCGCGTCAGTATCGAATACGCGTTGATGCGCGGCATCAACGACCAGGCCGAGCATGCGCAGTTGCTGGCCAAGAGGCTTAACCATTACGGCGACAACTGGGCCCACGTCAACCCGATTCCGCTCAACCCCATCGAGGGCTCGAAGTGGACCGCCTCCAAGCCGGAAGACGAACAGCGGTTCCTGGAGATCCTGCACCGCTCGGGCATCACCGCCACACTGCGTGACACCCGCGGTCAGGATATTGACGGCGCCTGCGGGCAGTTGGCCGCCAAGGAGCGGTAGCTTCGGTGATTGAATCGGCCTGCGGCCGATGCTGTGTTGTTGCGCAGCCACGAAAAATCTATCGGCCGTAGGCCGATTCGGTCACTTCAGCGCATCCTTGATTGCGTCCACGAAGTAGTCCAGATCGTCGGGCTTGCGGGACGTGATGAGCTTGAAGCCGTTGGCGTCGTCCACGTGCAGCTGCTCGTCGACGTAATGGCCGCCCGCGTTCTCGATATCAGCGGCGATATAGCGGCAGGGCGCGGCGGTCTTGCCAGCCACCAGACCCGCGTTGACCAGCAGCCACGCGCCATGGCAGATCGCGGCGATCGGCTTGCCTTCGTGCGCGAACTCCTGCGCCAGCGTGATCGCATCCTCATTGACGCGGATACGATCCACATTGCAGGTGCCGCCGGGCACCACCAGCAGGTCGTAGTCGGCAGCCTGCACGTCGGACAGGCGCGCGTCCGGGGTCAGCGTTTCACCTTCGTAGCGGTCGTGCTGCACCGTCTCACACGGGTCCAAGGTAGTGGCGGCAAGCGTCACCTTGGCGCCGGCGGCCTTGAGATCGCGCAGCGGGCGCGTCAGCTCGGTCTCCTCGATACCCCAGTTGTTGACGATGATCAGTACCGTGCTGTTTTCGACAGCCATGCCAATCTCCTTGATTCGGCGGACAACTTCCACGAGCCATTCTCTCACGCCGAGCGGCTGCCATGCCGGTGCTCAATATGATGATTCTCATATTCCAGAAACAGGTGCGGCGCATGTAACGGGCGGTAGGTAGTCTGAAGGACTGTAATGCAAAGCCGAACAGGGGAGTGAAGCATGTCGTTGGCGGTACGAGTCATCCCGTGCCTGGACGTTGACGCCGGTCGCGTGGTGAAGGGTGTGCATTTCGAGAACCTCAAGGACGCGGGTGACCCGGTGGAGCTGGCGGCCGAATACTACCGTCAGGGAGCCGACGAGATCACCTTCCTGGATGTGACCGCATCCAGCTCCCACCGCAACACGATGATTGACGTGGTCTCCTGCACCGCCGAACAGGTGTTCATCCCAATGACTGTGGGCGGCGGCGTACGCACGCCCGAGGACGTCGACTCACTGCTGCGCTGCGGTGCAGACAAGGTCGGTGTCAACACGGCGGCCATCAACGACCCGTCGCTTATCAGCCGTGTGGCCGATCGTTTCGGCAACCAGGTGCTGGTGCTCTCCGTGGATGCCCGCCGCGAAAAGGGTGAGCAGCATACGCAGTCCGGTTTTGAGGTCACCACGATGGGCGGCCGCAAATCCACCGGTATTGATGCCATCTGGTGGGTCAAGCGCGCCGAGCAGCTTGGCGCCGGCGAGATTCTGCTTAACTCGATGGACGCCGACGGTACCAAGGAAGGCTTTGACCTCGAGATGATTCGCGCCGTGCGCAAGGAAGTCAAGATTCCGATCATCGCCTCCGGCGGTGCCGGCAAGGTCGAGGACTTCCCGCCCGCCATCGAAGCAGGTGCCGACGCGGTGCTGGCTGCATCCGTGTTCCATTACGGCATCCTGACTATCGCCGATGTCAAGGCGGAACTCAAGAAGCACGGCTACACCGTTCGCTAAACGAATACACCTTGCTCCCGCTGGGCGAACAATCCAGTGAATTGTTCGTGGCAATGCGCTATGCGCACGTCGCACATAATCCGGGAGCTGTCAGCGAAGCTGACTGAGGGTGGTCCACAAAAAGAAGATAGGTATGACAGACACTACATACGACAATTCCACTGAACTCGATCCCCGTATTGCCGCACGCCTGAAGCGTGATGCCAAGGGGCTGGTCGCCGCCGTCATCCAGCAGTACGACACACGCGAGGTGCTGATGGTCGGCTACATGAACGACGAGGCATTACGCCGTACTCTGACCACCGGCCGCGTGACCTTCTGGTCCCGGTCCCGTCAGGAATACTGGCGCAAGGGTGATACCTCCGGCCATGTGCAATACGTCAAGGGCGTGTCCCTGGATTGCGACGGCGACGCACTGCTCGTCGAAGTCGACCAAGTCGGTGCCGCCTGCCACACCGGCAAGCGCAGCTGCTTCCTCGAAGGCGGCCCCCTGCCCGTGGTCGAAGGCCATCGCCCGGCCGAGCAGTAGAACGGGCTTTCCTGACTGAGGGAAGCCGAGCGACCGCGTACTATGAAACAAGACATCGAGTTGTAAGCAAAGGAGCGAATATGAGCGAATGCAGCGTCAAACACCTGAAGTGGGGCGCCACCTGGCCCAGTCGCGAACAGTTCCACGAACTGGCCGACGCCGGATACCGTGTGATTCCGATTGTGCGCCGTCTGCTCGCCGACTCGCTCACCCCGGTCGGCTTCTATGAGCGTCTCGCCGGCGGCCGATCCGGCACCTTCATCCTCGAATCGGCGGAATACGGCGGCACGTGGAGCCGTTACAGTTTTATCGGCGTCAACTCGATGGCCCAGCTGCGCTCCAACAACGGTCAGGCCGACTGGCTGGGCAAGGTCCCGGTCGGCGTGCCCGTCACCGGTGACGTAGTCGAAGTCGCTCACGCCACGTTGAAGACTCTGAAGGCCCCGCATGTGGAAGGCCTGCCGAACCTGACCAGCGGTCTGGTCGGCACGGTCGGCTGGGATGCCATCCGCCACTGGGAACCGACCCTGCGCGCCGAAGCTCCGGACGAGACCGGCCAGCCTGAGACCGTGCTTGCCCTGGCCACCGATATCGCCGTGGTCGACCACGTATCCGGTTCGGTATGGCTCATCGCCAATGCGGTGAATGTGGATGATAAATCCACTCGCGCCGACGCTGCCTACAACGAGGCCGTCGCTCGACTCGACCAGATGCAGCGCGATGCCGCCACCCCGGCTTCGGACGAGTCCCGCGTCAACATCCTGGACGAAACGGTCGCCCAACCCGAGCTGCGCTTCCGCACCGAGAAGAGCCACTACGAGCAGGCCGTCGAACGCGCCAAGCAGCACATCGTCGACGGCGACGTGTTCCAGGTGGTCATCTCCCAGCGCCTCGACATCGATTCGCCTGCTGACCCGTTCGACGTGTACCGTGTGTTGCGCACGCTGAACCCGAGCCCGTACATGTATTTCATGGCGTTGACCGACGCTCAGGGCCGCGACTTCAACGTGATCGGCTCCAGCCCGGAAACCCTCATCAAGGTGGACAACGGCCACGCGATGACCTTCCCGATTGCTGGATCCCGCCCTCGCGGCGCCACCCCTGAGGAAGACGAGAAATTCGCCAAGGAGCTGCTTGCCGATCCGAAGGAATGCAGCGAGCACATCATGCTCGTCGACCTGTCTCGCAACGACCTGAGTAAGGTGTGCGTGCCGCAGTCCGTGGAAGTCGTGCAGCTCATGGACATCAAGCGTTTCAGCCACATCATGCACATCTGCTCGACGGTCACCGGCAAGGTCGACCCCTCGCTGACCGCATTCGATGTGTTCAAGTCCGCGTTCCCGGCCGGCACGCTGTCTGGCGCGCCTAAGCCGCGCGCAGTCGAAATCATCGACGAGTTGGAACCGGCCGACCGCGGCATCTACGGCGGCACCGTCGGCTACTTCGATTTCTCCGGCAACATGGACATGGCCATCGCCATCCGCACCGCGTTCCTGCGCGACCATGAGGCGAGCGTGCAGGCCGGTGCCGGCATTGTGCTCGACTCCGTGCCCGCCACCGAATGGCAGGAGACGCGCAACAAGGCCGAGGCCAGCGTCGAATCCATCCAGATCGCCGCCCAGTTGCGCGAACTGTAACGTTCAACGCATAGCGATGCCCCCGCTGACAGAAGTTGTCGGCGGGGGCATCGCTGTCTGTACGTTAGTGGGTTTCGCCCATGATGTCGGTGGCGTCGGTTTCGGTGCTCACAGCGGCTTCGATGGCAGCTTCGATACCGTGCGCCATGGTCGCGATCACCATACCGGGCGTCGCATTCTTCACCTTGCCGATCAGTTGCGCGGCTGCGTATGGACGCATGAGCGTCGGCTGAGCCCGGTCGGCATGGTGTTCGCTATGATGGACAGTCGGACTTTGGTAAGAGACAGTATTCGTAACAGGCAAGTAGGTTATTCATGGCTATTGAGGTGCAGGGACTTGAAATTCAGATCGGCGCGCGCACGCTGCTTCACCCCACCAACTTCCATGTGGCCAAGGGAGACAAGATCGGTCTGGTGGGCCGCAACGGCGCCGGCAAGACCACGCTGACCCGCGTGATCACCGGCGACATGCTGCCCACCGCCGGCAAGGTGCGCGTCTCCGGCAAGCTCGGCTACCTGCCGCAGGACACGCATGCCTCCGATCCCACACAGACCGCGCTCGACCGCATGATGAGCGCGCGCGACATCGCCACCATCATCAACCGCATCCGCAAGGCCGAAAAGGATATGACCGACCCGGATCCGGACGTGATGAGCAAGGCCATGACCCGGTACGACAAGGCCATGCAGGACTTCGACAAGGCTGGCGGCTACGCGGCCCAGTCCGAGGCGATCTCCATGGCCGCCTCGCTCGGCCTGCCGCAGGAGGTCATGGAGCAGCAGCTCGGCACGCTCTCCGGTGGCCAGCGCCGCCGCATCGAGCTGGCGCGCATCCTGTTCTCCAATGCCGACACCCTGATCCTCGACGAGCCGACCAACCACTTGGATGCCGATTCCATCGAATGGCTGCGCGGCTACTTGAAGAAGTACGAGGGCGGCTTCCTGGTCATCTCCCACTCCACCGAACTGCTGGACGAAGTGGTGAACAAGGTCTGGCATCTGGACGCGCAGCTCGGCCAGATCGACATGTATTCGCTTGGCTGGAAGGCCTACCTGCACCAGCGCGTGGTGGACGAGGAGCGCCGCCGCCGCGAACGCGAAGTGGCCGAGAAGAAGGCCGACCGTCTCATGAAGCAAGGCATTCGACTGCACGCCAAGGCCACCAAGGCCGTGGCGGCGCAGAACATGATGCGCCGTGCCGAAAAGCTGCTGGAAAACACCTCCGAGGCGCAGAAGGCCGAGAAGGTGGCGGACATCCGTTTCCCCGAGCCCGCGCCCTGCGGCCGCACGCCGATCATGGCCAAGGATATTTCCAAGGCCTACGGTTCCAACATCGTGTTCGCCGGCGTGAACCTGGCCATCGACAAGGGCTCGCGTGTGGTGATCCTCGGCTACAACGGTGCCGGCAAGACCACCACGCTGCGCCTGCTGGCCCACATCGAGGAGCCGGACACCGGTTCCGTGGAATACGGTCACGGCTGCAAGATCGGCTACTTCGCGCAGGAGCACGACACCTTGGATCTGAACGCCACCGTGTTGGAGAACCTGCAGCATGTGGCGCCCGAGCTCGATAACACGCAGGCCCGTTCGATTCTCGGCTCGTTCCTGTTCTCCGGTGACGACGCGATGAAACCGGCTCACGTGCTTTCCGGCGGTGAGAAGACCCGTCTGGCTCTGGCCACGCTGGTCACCTCGCGAGCCAACGTGCTGCTGCTCGACGAGCCCACCAACAACCTCGACCCCGCTTCCCGTGAGGAGATTCTGAAGGCCATTGCCAAGTATGAGGGCGCCATCGTGCTCGTCACCCACGATGAGGGCGCCGTCGAGGCGCTCAACCCCGAGCGCGTGCTCCTCATGCCCGACGGTGACGAAGACCTCTGGAATGATTCGTATCTCGAACTCGTAGCTGAAGAATAGTAGTAAACTCGTAGCCGAAGAATAGTAGTAGGAGAGGTCTGCCATGCCAACCACAACAGGTAAGAAAATCGCCATCGTCACCGGCAGCGCGCTGGGCTTGGGCTACGAGCTCGCCAGCCAGCTCATCGCCAACGGCTGGCTGGTGGCCGGTGTCGACTTCAATGCCGAACGTCAGGCCGAACTGACCGCGCAGTGGCCCGATGACTCCTACCGCGCCTACGTCGGCGACATCACCGACGAAGCGTTCGTGAAGGAATCCGTGGCGGATATCGCCACGCTCGGCCACATCGATTTGCTCATCAACAACGCCGGCCAGCCTTCGTTCAAGGTGCCCACCGCCTACGAGGCCGCCGACGTCGACAAATGTCTCAAGGGACTCAAAGGCATGATTCTGTGGACGGTGGAAACCCTCAAGGCCTGCGGCGAGCAGAACGTGAAAATCGCTCAGATTATGAGCACCGCCGCCACACGCGGCAACGCGAACGAAAGCGTGTACTGCGCCACCAAGTGGGGTGAGAAAGGCTATACCAAGAGTCTGCAGGCCGCATACAAGGGCACCAGTGTCAAGGTGGTCGCCGTCTATCCGGGCGGCATTGATACCGCTTTCTACCGTGACAGTCGCGACTACGTCTCCGAGGCCAAGCAGCACACCTTCATGCAGCCCGGTCCGCTGGCCGAAGTCATCCTCTTCAACCTGATCAACGAGGCCAACCTCACTGTCACCGACATCGAGATCAACCGCAACAGCTGAGCCTGCTAGTCTGAGATTTCAGCGCCTTGGTACATACTTGGTGCCAAGGCATTTCGCGTGTGGAGAGCGAATGCACATCAGTGACGATGAGTTTGAACGGGCCATTGAACAGGTGTTGGATGATTTGCCTGAACGGTTTGCGCGGGTGCTGGAGAATGTCGGCATCGTCGTTGCGGACGAACCCAATGAGCGCGAACTGGCTACAATGAGCAATCCGTGCGGTGAGCTGCTCGGACTGTATGAGGGCATACCCGTCACGAAGCGAACTACGGGCTACAGCGGCGTGATGCCGGACGTCATCACCCTGTTCAAGGGGCCGCATGAACGCGTATGCTCAACGCAGGCCGAGCTGCGCCAACGGATCCGCAAAACCGTGTTGCACGAGATCGGCCATTTTTTCGGCTTCGATGACGAGTATCTGCACTCGCACGGCTACTGAAGCGATGCTAGTTTCACTAGTGGGGAGCCGTCACTGCCGTATGTTGCCAGGTCTACTGCAAGTGGTGCAACGCGCGGATGATGGCGCAACGGTCCTCGACGGTTCCCTCGTTGGCGCACATGGTGGCGTACCAACGCGGATTGCGCAAGGTCTCGGTGCCGGTGGCCTCATCCGTGGCGACGAGCGTGTGCAGATCGTTGGCGTACTGGAAATGCAGGTGGCTGAGCAGCCCGCCCTCGGCGAACGCCTTGCGCGAAGGCAGCGGATTGATGGCAAGTAGCCAGCGGAACGGGCTGTCTTCGGCGGCCGGATCGGTGGTGTGGAACACGAAGGTGGGGGAGCCTTCGAGACCGTGCTCGATGACATGGTCGATGGTGTATTCGTAGGTGTCGAGGCTGGTGTCGTCCTCGGCGAACCATTCGATGGCGAGCGCGGCATCGTCCGTGGAGCCGGATTCGGCGGCCGGCTCGTTCACACGCCAGTAGCCGATATGGATGATGTTCTCCGGGCTGGTGGTGGAGCAAGCCATCGACCAGAACGTCCTGATGCCGCGCGCGGCCATCGGGGCCATCTTCGGGTTGGCGAGCACCGCCTGCTCGGCGGCTTCCCAGGTCTGCTGGATGGCGGCGTCATCCGAATCAATGTAATGCTCGAAGCTTTCCCATTCACCGAGCCAGTCGGTGATGTCGAAGGCCGTGGAATCCGTGGTGTTGCTGGCGGTCATTGCGCGTTCCTTTCATGGGTGGATGCGGTGGCGAAATTGGTAGAGGCATTAGGGTTGGGGCTGCTGGCATCTGGGTTACTGGCATGCGAGCCGTTGTTCCCGGAATCGTCGGCGCCAAGATTGACAATGCGGTCGCACCAGCCGGCGGCGAGCTCCTCATCGTGGGTGACCACGAGAATCGCCTTGCCTTGGCTCGCCAGTTGCCGCAGCAGTTCGCCGACCTGCTCCATGTGGTAGCGGTCGAGTCCGCTGGTGGGCTCGTCAAAGATGATGAGGTCCTTGCCGCACATCAATGCCGAGCCGATGGCAACCCGCTGCTTCTGCCCGCCGGACAGGCTCATCGGATGCCGTTCGACGAACGCTGCAAGGTCAAGATCGGCCATGACCTGATTGGCTTGAGCGGTGATGCCGGCATCCGTCTCGTCGAGTCCGATGAGCAGTTCCTCGCGCACGCTGTCGGAGAACAGTTGGTAGTTGACATCTTGCATGACCAGGAATCCGGCGCGGGTCAGGTCGCGCGGTTTCGCGGGCACGCCGTTGAGCTCGATGCGGCCCGAAACAGGCTTGATGAGTCCGGTCAACGTGCGCACGAGCGTGGTCTTGCCGCAGCCGTTGTTGCCCATGAGCCCGGTGATTTCGCCGGCACGGAACCGCAGGTCCGGGATGGCGCGGGTGAAGCCGTCCTTGCCTTTGTATCCGATGGTGAGGTTATGGGTGCCGAGCAATGCCGAAGTGCACTCATCCGCGGCCGGGCTTGAAGCCAGCGTCGCAATCCGGTGCCGATACGGTTGCAGGTCCAACGCCCGCAATCCCATGGCGGCCACGCAGCCGGGGGAGAGGGACAGGAATTCATCGGCCTCGTAATCCTGCACGATATGCCCGCCGTCGAATACCACGTACCGGTCGGCCACGCCGTTGAGCCATGCGAGTCGGTGTTCGGCGATTACGATGGTGAGCCCTTCGTCCTTCATCTGCTCGATCATGGCGCGCATGTCCGCGATGGCGTTCGCGTCGAGATTGCTGGTCGGCTCATCCAATACCACGAGCCTGGGCCCCAGCATGGTGGCCGCCGCCACGGCGATGCGCTGCTTTTGGCCGCCTGACAGGTGGAAGATGCTGCGATGCAGCAGATGCCCAATGCCAAAGCGCTCAGCCACGGCCGTGATACGACGATTGATGTCCTCGGCCGGCAGCCCTATGTTTTCGGCCGGGAAGGCGAGCTCGTCGGTGACGTTCGCGTTGAAATACTGGGTTTTCGGGTTTTGGAACACGCTGCCGACCAGCGGGGTGAGCCGGTCGATCGGCACGGTCTCCACATCCAGCCCGCACGTGGTCTGGTTGCCGGCGAACGCACCATGGAAGAATGAGGGGATGAGCCCGTTGGCAACGCGCGTATAGCTGGTTTTGCCGCAGCCGCTCGCCCCGCACAGCACGATGCACTCGCCTGCGGGCACGGTCAACGTGATGTCGCGCAATGCCGGCTCTGCGGCATGGTCATAGGTAAAGGAGATGCCACGGGAGGCGATGGTTCCCGCAGACGTGTCGAGTGGGCCACCCTTGCCGGTCCCAATAATGGCAGTTGCATTCGGCTGCGATTGGTTGCCACCCATCAGATCACCCCCGCGATATCGAGCGCGAGCGGCAAAGTGACCACAATCATGACCAGCCAGTCGACCACGGTCATACGGATCAGCGTGCGCGAGGTGTGCTCGCCCTCACGCCCGAGCCCCTTGGTCAGTGCCGCCACCGACAGGTCCTGTGTCACATTGGTGGCGTTCATCAGCAGCGGAATCAGAATGTATTCCAACGATTGGGCCGGGTGACGAACCAGCCCCCAGCCGCCGGAGGCGATGCCGCGCAACGCCATCGCATTGCGAATCTGCCGGTAATCCTCGGCGATGGTCGGGAAGAAGCGGATGACCACCACACAGGGAATCACCACGGCCTCAGGCACGCGCATACGCCGCATCGCGCAGATGAACGCGCTCGCGGACGTGGTGGTGAACGTATACGCGCCGGTGATGAAACAGGGCAGCATCATCGTGACGCCCACGGCCAGCGCGGAGACCACATGCAGCCACGGCAGTCCCAGGGCATCGGGGTCGAGCATTCCCAGCGCGGTGAGTACTGCATAGGTCACGCCGAAGTTCAACGCGGTTCGCCATCGGGCGGCCGCCAGCAGGGGCAGCAGGAACAGCACGACCATGACGATTTGCGTGGCGAGCCCTACGTGGAAGAACAGCATGAGGTTCGCCACCAGCAGAAGGTAGAGTTTCGCGCGCGGATCGAGCGTCCGGCGGGCAGGATTCATCAGGCGATACCGGCCTTGATGAAGTGCTTCTTCATCATGCGCTGGCCGAACCAGCCGCCGAGAACCGCGCACACCAGAATCGCGATCATCGAGATGAAGAACGTGCCGGTGTTGATGTTGACGAATACGCCGTCGATGTAGGCTGCGTCCTTGCCGCGCGCCTGCAGGCTCGCCACGTAGGCGTCCTTCATGAACCACAGGGGCAGGATCGGGCCGGTCAGGCCGTAGGAGAACACCACGTAGCTGACGAGCAGTAGCGCCTTGCTCTTATACTTGCCGGCGCGCGCGATGAGGTCGGCCGCCACCGGGAACACGATGCTGGCGATGAACGAAAGCACGAAATGCCCGGAGATGAACAGGAACAGTCCGATGATCACGCCCATGACGGTGATGCCGCCGAATTTGCCGAGGCGTGCGGCCAGCAGCATGTACACGCAGCCGGAGATGAGGGCCGTGATGGCGGGCAGGAAGATGGAGCCGAAGCCGCCGGTGAACAGGGTGCTCACCAGTGTGGCGATGCACACCATCACGAAGTACAGGGCCGCAAACACGCCGATGGTGATGAGGTCGGAGACCTCCAGTTTGCCGGATTTGGCGGGCTTGTTGAGCTGGTCAGAGGTTTCGGCGGGCGTGTTCGGTGCGGTCACGATGTTTTCCGTTTCGTATGCATTGACAATATTCCTCTCGCCAATCTAACGATGATTTCCCGCAAAGGCAATAGTCTGTCTGTGATTTTTAGCATGGCTTGGCGCCCCTCCCTGTGGGGGGGCGAAGGACGTGGCGCGGGCGGGGTGTGGTTCGCGGCTATCGGCTAGTATGGTGCGGTCACGACAGAGGGAGGCATGCTGTGGCCGATGTGATGCGGGAGCTGGAACGGCTGCGACCGGTGTATGAGACGGGCGTCCTGCGGTTGCTGTTGCGCCAGAACGCGATGCTGTACGTGTCGCTGCTGCGTTCCACGTTCGACCCGCTCACCGGCGAGCTGCCGCGCGAGACCGTGGAGGAGCGGTTCGCGCAAAGTCTGAACGCTCTGGCCGACGCCGGCGAATATGCGCCGCGCGAGGACCAGACCTTCGCCGAGGCCGCTCATCAGATCCTCGCCGACCTGACCCGTGAAGGCGAAGGCGACTACGCCTGGCTCGCCAACTCGCATGATGCGGCCTCACACCGATTCCTCTACCGTTTGACGGCCCGCGCCCACCGCGCCATCGAGGCGCTGAGCAGGCTCGAAGACGAATCACGCGCCCTGTCCGGCGCGCAGGCCAACAGCATCATCATGGAAATCGAGCACGCGCGCATGCAGCTGACCGCCGACCCCGGCGAGCGCATCAAACTCCTCAACCGTGAAATCAAGGAACGCAAGCACGAGATCAAACGCATCCAACAGGGCAAGCAGCATGCCACGCTGAGCGAAGCCCAGGTGGAGGACGTGATCGCCGTGATCCACAACACGCTGCGCGGCGTGCCCATCGACCTGCGCGAACTCGTGCTCGACGAGCGGGACAACGGCGACGCCTTGCGCCGGCGCATGCAGGCCGGCGACATCAGCGTGGACGAGAACCTGACCCGCTACCACGATGAATACCGCCGCTCGTTCCGCGAATCAGACAGCGGCCGCCGCTTCGAGGACGCCTTCCAGGTGATCATCACCGACGAGGGTCGCCAGCAAATCGACGAAGCCCTGCGCGCCATCGCCAAAACCCCGTATCTGGCCGGCGAATCCGGCGTGCTGCTCGGCCAGATCCGCGACGAACTGGCCCGCATCTACGACGGCATCGAAGCCGTGCGCCGCCAGATGCGCGTCTCCGACGAGGCGATCAGCCGGCTCGTGCGCCAGCAAACCGACACTCGCTACCGTACGATGCTCACCCGCTTGAACCGACTGTACGCGCGCCTCAACGCGGATGCGAAAACCCATATGGGAGACGCCTCGCGCCCGTACGACACGGCCACCTCGGACGCGCTGTTCGCGCCATTGCCGATGCGCCCGGCCAAATCCATGACCCGCGCCACCGCACCCGGCCTGAGCGACCTCGCCGCCGAAGCCCCGCAGTCGACTCCGGTGGCCGATCTGCGGGACATGGTCAACAGCGGCGGCCCCCGACTCCTGCGCATGGTCAGCCTCATCCGGCGCAACCCGGTGACCGTTGACAGGTCCGATGACAGGCCCGGCGCAACCCTCGTGGACATCGCCGCCAGCTTCAACCGGCTGCCCGAAAGCGAACGCCGCGAAAGCGAGATCGTCGGCTTCCTGGGCGGGCTGGGAGCCGTAAGCGGCAACGCCATCGCCGACGAGCCGTCCACTGACGGCGTCGGCGTCGGGGTCGACAGCGACATCGCCACCGAGCCGGCCCCGGCGCAGCGCGGCGATACCGCGACCTGGCATTGCGTATCGATCGACGGCGAGCCCCGGAACTGGATCACTAGACCGGTGCTGGCCGACATGGACGAGCTGAGCATCATTGTGGAGGAAGGATGACCGTGGCCGAGGAACACGAGGAACACGAGGAGCATATGGACAACGCCAACCCGTACGCCCTGTTCGAAGGCGACACCGGCGACATGCCGGCCGAGGCACGCATGGCCGCCATCGCCCTCAAACGTGACCGCTATATCAGCGGGCCCACCTACGACACCGTGCTCGACAACCGCGACGCCGTCGTACGCTCCCTGAACAACGACCTGCTCGACTTGGTGATCAACGAACGCTACCGCATCATGTACGCCACGCCCGTGGCCGGCGACGACGTGACCCTGCGCTCGCTCAAAACCCGTGTCAGCCTCAAACGCGAGGAGGCCGCGCTGCTCGCCTTCCTGCGCATCCGCGTCCTCGAATACGAGAACGTGCACGCCGACCCCTCCGACTGGCTCGTCAGCTTTGAGGAGATCCGCGCCGCGCTCGCCACCGGCGCCGGCTATCTGGCCGCCCGCAACGACGAGGAAGGCGTGGCAAAGCAGATCGGCGCCATCGTCTCCGCGATGATCACCTACGGGTATTTGGTGCGCCTGGACGACGAAGCCATGTACCAGATCACGCCGCTCGTGCCCGTGGTGCTCGACCGCGAACTGGCCGACACCTGGCTCGACGTCGCGGAACACGGCGACGGCGACACGGAAGATGACGATGACGACGAGAAGGGAGCCGAATGATGCAGGCGACAGACGTGCAGATGATCGCGGACCGGTGGATGCTGGAATCCCGCCGACTCATCAACTGGGGCTCCTATGAGGGCTACCACGAATTCCGCCCCTCCACGGACCACAAGCTGCCGGTGACCCTGCTCGCCGGCGCCAGCGAATCCGGCAAATCCACGCTGGTCGACGCGCAGATCTCCCTGCTGTACCCAACCGGTACGCCGTTCAACAAGGCCTCGAACTCCGGCCGCTCCGAACGCAGCGACTACACCTACCTGCGCGGCATGGTCGGCGTGGGCAGCACCGAAACCGGCGACGAGCCGCTCTACCTGCGCGGCCGCGACGAGAACGGCGCACCGCAACCCGTGTGGGGCGCCATCGTGGACACCTATCGCAACCAGACCACCGGCCAGGTGCTCTCCTGCGCCAAATTCCTCTACCTGATGCCCGGCGACGGCCGCGGCGACGTGCGCCGACAGTACGTGGTCTGGGGCAAGCCCGTGGACCCCAGGCGCATGGACCAATACCGTGACGCCCCGTTCACGCCGGCCCAGCTCAAAGCCACCTACCCCGACTGCCTCACATTCCCCAGCGCCGAAGCGTTCCACACACACATCTGGAGCGCAATGGGCCTGAGCGAGGCCGCCTGTCGACTGCTGCACAAGATCCAGTCCGCCGACGCGCCCTCCCGGCTCGACGACATCTTCAAACAAGGCGTGCTCGGCGTGCCCGAAGCCCTGGACCTGGCCCGCACCACGGTCGAGGACTACGAACGTTACGACGAGAACTTCCACGCCATGGACGAGAAGACCCGCCGCATGGACACGCTGCGCGGCATCCAACAGGCCTACGGCGAATACGCCGCCGCACGCGGCAAGGCCCGCGCCTTCGAACCGGTCAAGCCGGCCGTCGACGGTACGGTACCGGCCGTGCTGCGCGACTGGGCATTGGCCCGCATGCGCGGCGAAGTCGCCGTCCAACTGCCCGCCGACCGCGCCGAACAACAGAACAGCGAGGCGGAAGCCAAGCTGCTGCGCCGCCGAACCGAAGACCTGCGCACCCGTCTCGACATGATCCGAGGCCAGATGCAGGGTCTGGACGGCGGCAACCTGACCCGACTCGAACTCGAACTCGACCAGGCCCGCCGCACCCTCGAAGACGTGCAAGCCAACCGAACACGAATCGAACAAACGTTCGCATCCATCGGCGAGACGCTGCCCGGCGACGAACAGGCCTGGAACGAACGCCGCATCAACGCCGTGAACTTCAAACGCGAATACAACAAACGAGACGGCGAATGCGAGGAAGCCCTCACCGCCGCCATCAACGCGCGGGCCGGCGCACGCGGCGACCTCGAACGACTGCAACGCGACTTCGACCGGCAACGCTCCCAGCGCACCCGCATCTCCCAGCAGATGGACGAAACCCGCGCCATGCTCTGTCGCGCCACCGGACTCACCCCCGCCGAACTGCCGTACGTGGCCGAACTCATGGACGTGAACGAACACGAGGAAGACTGGCGTCTCGCCATGAACGTCGCCTACGCGCCCATCGCCCAGACCATCCTCGTCGACAAGCGCCACGAACAGGGCTTCGCCGCCAAAGTCAGCACCATCGACCCGCGCACCATGCCCCGACGCACCTGGCAGTTCGTGGACACCGCACGCCACTACGACGACACCGGCGCGCACGCGAACATACTCACCGGAGAACAGGACGGCGACTGGCTGTCCGGCAAACTGCGCTACCGCGACGACTCGCCCTTCGCCGACTGGCTGCGCTCGCAGACCCAGGACGAACGATTCGACGCCCTATGCGTCACCGCCATCGACGACACCGACCGCACCAACCGTCAGGTGCAGGCCGACGGTCAGATCAAATCCGGCGCACGCGGCCAGCACGGCACCAAAGACCGCGCCCAGGTCATCGGATTCGTCAACGAAACCTACCTCAACGCGCTCGCAGCGCAGGTCGACGCCGCCCGCAACGCGCTCAGCCAAGCCGACACCGACTACACGGCCGCCAAAACACAGTCCGATAACCTCCACCGCGAACTCGAACTGGCCAACCAGCTCGCCTACACGTCCTGGGAGCGCATCGACATCGCCGGCGCGCAACGGACCATCACGGACACGCAGGACGCCATCGCATCCATCAAAAACGATCCCAAGCTCGCCGAACTCGCCAAACAGCGCGACGAACTGAACGCCGAACTCGACCGTGTGGAACGCCAGCGCATCGAATCCGACCAGGCCGCGGCCCGCGCCGGCAGCGCCGTCGAAGCGGCGCTCATCTGGCTGCGCGACCATGCCGACACCGGCACGACGGACGCCGCCGGTGCCACCGCCGACAATGACGATGACGCCGCGTCCGGCCCGCTGCCGGACGAAGTCACGGCGGCGCTCGCCGAATCCTACGACAACCGATTCGCCGGACTGGCGGACGCCGCCATGCGCGCGCACATGATCATCGGCGCGGGCGCGGCAGGAACGCAGGCGCCGGGGGAGAGCTTCCCCGAACGCACCATCGCCGGCATCGGCAAGGACATGGCCTCCCGCATCAACCTGCTGAACGGCCAGGCCGATGCCGCACGCACCGGCGTCGAATCGAAAATGAGCACCTACATCGCGCTCTACGCGGCCGACGATGATTCGCTGACCGCCAGCGTGGAGGACTACCGGTACTATCTCGACGAACTCGCCAGCCTCACCCAGCTGGCCGCGGTCGCCGCCACCGACGCCGAATACCGGCGCTGCCTCGAACAGCTGCTCAGGAGCTTCCTGACCATCAAACGCGCCATCGACACGGATGCCAGCGACATCCACGACCAGCTTGACCGCATCAACGCCATGCTCAAAGGCCAGCAGTTCGGTCCCAAGCACGGCAGCCTGTCCCTGCACGCGGACGTGCGCCGTCCCGAGCGCACCTTCTGGGCGCAGTTCATCCGCGTCATCGGCACCCTGAACGATTGGAAATCCGCCGACGTCAACGATTCCGACGCCTCGCGCAAGGCTTTCGCGGCCTGCGCGCCGATGGTCGGGCTGCTGCGCGCCGAACTCGCGCAGGTCAAGGACGCGAACGGCGTGAAAAGCTACGGCGCCCGCAACCTCGACCCGCGTTGCCGCTCGTCCTTCTACGCCATCGTGCATCATGCCGACGGCCCGGATGAACGCATCACCTCCACCGGCGGCCGTTCGGGCGGCGCCTTGCAGGAGCTCACCTCATTCGTATACGGCGCGGCGCTCATCTACCTGCTCGGCGGCGGCCTGACCAGCGAGCCCTCGTACACCACGCTGTTCCTCGACGAGGCGCTCATCAAGGCCGACGGCCGTTACACGCAGCGCGCCCTCACGGTGCTGCCGCGCCTCGGATTCCAGGTCATCGTCTCCGCCCCGGAAAGCAAGACCGGCGAAATCCTCGAGGTCTCCACCAAGGCCTACGTGACCTACAAGGACCCCGACACCGGCCTCACCTCCCTGCGCGAGGCCGTGCTGCATCAGAATGACATGGACGATGAATCATCGTCGGATATATTGAAGGATGACGGGGTTGCCGAATGAGCAGTCCTGGCGTCGCCGGTATTAAGACGATTCGGTTCGACTCGACGATGTTCGAAAGCAGGTGATGGGAACTGTGGCCGGCATGAAAGACATCGCTGCGATCACCACATGCGTGAAGAAACATATGCGTTCACATATGTACGACATCGAACCGGCATGGCCATTTCCCGTGCCGGTGGGATTGCCGGACCAAGCATTTTTGGAAACCAATGCGATTGCGGTGCATGACAACAACAATGAGATACGGCAATGGGCAAGCAAGAATGGTTGCGAAATCATAACCAAGCATCGCACCATAGGCGCCTCTGTCGAGCTGATCTCCAAAGTCGTCGTTCCTGACGAATCAATAGCCATGCGTGTGGTTGGTCGTACGCTGGCGGCGGAATGTCGCGAAGCGCGCCGCCGCATAGCATGTCTGGTTGCTGCTTGTGACGTTGCTCCGGAAACAATCGAATCGGCCGCTCGCATGACAGGCCATGAACAGCCTGACGACTTCGATCTGCTTGTCAGCGCAGTTCGATATTTCAGGCATCATGACGTGACCGGTATGACGCCGCGACAGATTCCACTGACAGGATTCAGCGGCAAATGGCTGAATGAGTCAAAAACCAATCGTCGTAAGGCCATTTGCCGACTGCTCGGTGTCGAAACGTTGGGTCTGTCAAAACGGCCGACCGAACTGCGGTTCCGTTATCTCGATCCGGTCCGCGACGATGCTGAGCTCGAACGCATCATATGGTGTCCGTGGGAAGGCGAAGCGTTATCCGGCATTAAATATGCTGTCATCGTTGAGAACAAAGACACGTATCAGACTATGCCGCCGATTGCGCAGGGCATCTGCATATGGGGTTCTGGTCGCGCTGTAAGCGATGCTGTACCTGCGGTTCCTGCACTGCGTGACATGCGTATCGTGTATTGGGGTGATATGGATGCGGATGGACTGGAAATACTTTCGACATTACGTGAATCAGGTATCGAATGCGACTCCATCCTGATGGATTGCGATGCATACGATCGGTACCACAGATTTGGTACCGATCGTACTGAACGCAGCGCGAAGATTGCTATGCGGGAGCCTAAGCCGACGCCCGGCCTTCAATCGGCGGAGCGACGTCTTTATGAACGACTGTGTGCTGACAAAACCATCGCTTATCGGTGCATCGAACAGGAACGCATTCCCATGCGTGATGCAGTTGACGAATTACGCAAGCTTGGCATCCCCGTGGAGTCCATTGAAAATCAGGATTTGCCGATTTAGGCTGAGTGATTGGGGATGTTGCCAAGAGCTAGAACGGCTTAGCTTTTTCTCGTCTCACATTATGCCTTCCGATTAATAATGCAACGGCATTGCATAGCTGCAAGGTCCGGCACTGCTATCCGATACTATCGAACTGTTGTTTTGCGTTGCGCGAGAAGGGACAAACATGGCAACCGCTTGGGGTGACGAGAGTGTGCGGAAAACCGGAGTTCCCTCGCCTATGTACTTGATGGGCGCATGCGTATGTGATGATACGGAAACCGAAACAAGGCAAAGATTGGCGTTGCTTAAGCCCAAAGGAGCAAGGAAATTGCACTGGCGAGACATGCGGCCATCATTGCGTGGCAAAGTCGTTGATGCCATGGCTGCAATGGACATTGATCATGTCATTGTGGCTGCGGTACCAATGAGCCAGTGGAATACCGCCGAACGCGCTCGCCGTAAATGTTTGGAACGTCTTCTGCCTCTGCTGGAAACAGAATACAACGTGGACACGCTTGTGCTTGAACGGCGCGAGATTTCACAGGACAGGAACGATATCCGTTTCATCGATGGATTGAGAAGCCGCAGATTTATCGGGCCAATTCGTGTCGAACTCTGTGCAGGGGAGACTGATGCAAGGCTATGGCTCCCTGATCAGCTGCTAGGAGCGTACGGTGATGCCCAGGCCGGTACTGGAAGATACGATGAATTCCTCGGCCATGTTCGAACAGTGTTCATCGACAGTGATTGATGTCCTAAAACCGTGTATACTTCATGGTAAGCCAACCCCGCTGGGGAAATGGAAGTGAGAGCCGGACGCCCCGAGTATCTTGGGGGCCGGCTCTTGCGTTTCGGTCCACTGATGGTCCGGAATTTTGCATACTCTGGTTCAGTTTTCCGGCCTGACACGCCATCGAACAAGCGTTCGAATTTGGTCGTGTGTTCGGGTATCCTTGGGACAGATTTGGCGCGCGCATGACCGTGCGCGCGGGAACGGTGAGATGGAAGGTGGGGTGTGGCTGTGGCGGCAATGCAGACTGGCGCAAGGCGCGCAACAAGCGCAACGGGCGCGAAAACCAGCAAGGGCAAGAACGGTGAGGTCATCGTCGAAAAGGTGATGACCAGCGACTCCTTCCTGAGCCGGGAGATCAAAAAGGCGCCGCTGATCGAACACGATGGTTCGCTGGTAGCTGATATCTCGCACATCCCGAACGATCTCAAGATCACGATTCAGGGTGCGCGCGAACACAACCTCAAGAATGTCGACCTGGCGATTCCGCGCAATCGCATGGTCGTGTTCACAGGCCTGTCCGGTTCGGGCAAATCCTCGCTCGCGTTTGACACCCTGTTCGCCGAAGGCCAGCGACGCTACGTCGAATCCCTATCCGCCTACGCCCGCCAGTTCCTGGGTCAGATGGACAAGCCCGACGTTGACTTCATCGAGGGCCTGAGCCCGGCCGTCTCCATCGACCAGAAGACCACCAACCGCAACCCGCGTTCTACCGTCGGCACCATCACCGAAATCTACGATTACCTGCGACTGCTCTTCGCCCGCACCGGCATCCCTCACTGCCCTGAATGCGGCGAGCCCGTCGCCTCCCAGACCCCGCAGCAGATCGTCGACACACTGCTCGGCTACCCGGAGCGCACGCGATTCCAGATTCTCGCGCCCGTGGTCAAGGGCCGCAAGGGCGAGTTCGTGGATATGATCGAGCTGCTGCGCTCCGACGGCTACGCCCGCGCGCTCATCGACGGCGAGATGACGCAGCTGTCCGACGACATCAAACTCACCAAGCAGAAGAAGCACACCATCGAGGTCGTGGTCGACCGACTCGTGGTCAAGGACGGCATCCGCCAACGCCTGACCGACTCGGTGGAAACCGCCCTCAAGCTCGCCAACGGCAGCATCATCATCGACTTCGTGGACGAGGAGGAAGGCAGCCCGGCCCGCCGCCAGCCGTTCTCCGAACACCGCAGCTGCCCGAACGGGCACACGCTCGAACTCGACGAGGTCGAGCCGCGCACCTTCTCCTTCAACGCCCCCTACGGTGCCTGCCCCGCCTGCACCGGTCTCGGCTTCAAACTGGAAATCGACCCGGACCTCATCATCTCCGACCCGGACAAGTCACTGGCCGACGGCGTCATCGAACCGTGGAGCGGCACCAAGATGACCTCCCAGTACTACGGCCACATCCTCGAAGGTCTGGCCAAGGAAATGGGCTTCTCCATGAAGACCCCTTGGAAGGGCCTGCCGGACGACGTCAAGCACGACATCCTCTACGGCCACGACTTCAAGGTCAACGTCTCCTACCGCAATCGCTGGGGACGCCTGCGCGAATACTCCACCGGCTTCGAAGGCGTGATCCGCACGCTCATGCGACGCCACGACGAAACCGATTCGCAGTCCATGCGCGAATACTACGAGTCGTACATGCGCGAAGTGCCCTGCCAGGTCTGCCACGGACGCCGTCTGAAGCCCGAAGTGCTCGCTGTCACTGTGGACGGAAAATCCATCTTCGACGTGTGCGACATGCCCGTCGTACGCGAACTCGCCTGGATCAACGGCCTGAAACTCGAAGGCTCGGCACAGCTGATCGCCGGCGAAGTGCTCAAGGAGATCAAGGCCCGACTCGGCTTCCTGAACGACGTCGGCCTCGACTACCTGACCCTCTCGCGCGCGGCCGCCACCCTGTCCGGCGGAGAAGCGCAGCGCATCCGACTCGCCACGCAGATCGGCTCCGGTCTGGTCGGCGTCATGTACGTGCTCGACGAGCCGTCCATCGGCCTGCACCAGCGTGACAACGAACGCCTCATCGAAACCCTGCACCACCTGCGCGATCTCGGCAACACGCTGATTGTCGTCGAACACGACGAGGACACGATACGCCGCGCCGACTGGGTGGTCGACATCGGCCCCGGCGCCGGCGAACACGGCGGCGAAGTCATCTACTCCGGCCCCGCCAAGCACCTCATAGAAGCCAAGCGCTCCATCACCGGCGACTACATCGCCCACCGGCGAGAGATCGCCGTGCCCGCCAAGCGCCGCAAGATCCACAAGACCCAGGTGCTCAAAGTCGTGGGTGCCCGCGAGAACAACCTCAAGAACATCGACGTGAGCTTCCCGCTCGGCGTGCTCACCGTGGTCACCGGCGTCTCCGGCTCCGGCAAATCCTCGCTGGTCAACACGATCCTCTACCCGGTGCTCGCCGACAAGCTCAACGGTGCACGCATCGTACCCGGCCGCCACACGCGCGTGGAAGGCGTGGACCAGGTGCGCAAGGTGATCCACGTCGACCAGAACCCGATCGGCCGCACGCCGCGATCCAACCCCGCCACCTACACCGGTGTGTGGGACAAGATCCGCACCCTGTTCGCCAAGACTCCCGAAGCCCAGGTGCGCGGCTACGGCCCCGGCCGCTTCAGTTTCAACGTCAAAGGCGGCCGATGTGAGGCCTGCCACGGTGACGGCACGCTGAAGATCGAAATGAACTTCCTGCCCGACGTCTACGTGGACTGCGAGGTCTGCCACGGCAAACGATACAACCGCGAGACCCTCGAAGTCACGTACAACGGCAAGACCGTGGCCGACATCCTCAACATGCCCATCGAGGAGGCCGCCGACTTCTTCAAGGCGTACACCGGCATCTCCCGATACCTGAAGACCCTCGTGGACGTCGGCCTCGGCTACATCCGACTCGGCCAGCCCGCACCCACCCTGTCCGGCGGTGAATCGCAGCGCGTCAAGCTTGCCACCGAGCTGCAGCGCCGATCCGACGGCAAAACCGTGTACATCCTCGACGAGCCGACCACCGGCCTGCACTTCGAAGACGTGAACAAGCTGCTCAAGGTGCTGCAGTCCCTGGTGGACAAGGGCAATACGGTCATCGTCATCGAACATAATCTGGATGTGATCAAGGAGGCCGACTGGCTGATCGATCTCGGTCCGGAGGGCGGCGACGGAGGCGGCACCATCGTCACGCAGGGCACGCCCGAACAGGTTGCCGAATGCGAAGCCTCATGGACCGGCAAGTTCCTGAAACCCATGCTTTAGCCTTCCATTGCAGCTGACCTCGGGTGGGTTGGGGTGTTTGTTGCTGGACATGCTCCGGGCCGCTCAGGTCAAGTCTTTACGGTCCAGCAACACACCCCAACCCACCCAATCCCTGATGATTGGTTTTGCTTAATAGCGAGGAGGATTATGACGAACGATATTGAGCGGCATAGTCCGGATGAGTGGCGGAAGACTGCGGCGGCGTTAATGTCGGAAAGCATAGCTGTGGGTGCCGGGGAAACGACGGCGAAGGTGAATGCGAATGGGGCACCTTTGCTGGGGGATTCTCGCGACCTGTTCCGACCCAAGACCTCGGATATTCCCGCCAAACCCGGTGTGTACAAATGGCGCGACGGGGAAGGGCGCGTCATTTATGTGGGCAAGGCAAAGAACCTGCGCAACAGGCTCACCAATTATTTCCAGCCGCTGTATCTGCTGCATCCGCGCACGCAGACCATGGTGCTGACCGCACGCAGCCTGGAGTGGACGGTCGTCGCCACCGAACTGGAATCACTGACGTTGGAATACACGTGGATCAAGGAATTCGACCCACGGTTCAACGTGCAGTTCCGCGACGACAAGACCTATCCGTATCTCGCGGTCAGCACGGGGGAGCGAATTCCGCGCGTGTGGGTCACGCGGTCGCGCAAACGGCGGGATACCCGGTATTTCGGCCCCTATGCCAAAGTGTGGGAATTGCGGCACAGTCTTGACCGGTTGCTGCGCACGTTCCCGGTACGCACCTGCACCACCAACGTGTTCCATAAGGCGCAACTGACCGGACGGCCATGCCTGTTCGCTTCCATCGGCAAATGCTCCGCACCCTGCGTGAACCGCATTGAAGCGGACGAACACCGGAGGCTGTGCGAACAGCTGGTCGGCGTGATGACCGGACGACTCGGACGGCCATACATCGCCCAGTTGACCCGCGACATGAAAGAGGCCAGCGCCGAACTCGAATTCGAGAAAGCCGCCCGACTGCGCGACCAGATCCAAATGCTGGAAACCGTGGTGCAACAGAACGCCGTCGTCTTCGACCAGGATGTGGACGCGGACGTGTTCGGCTTCGCCAGCGACGAGCTCGAAGCCTCCGTGCACGCTTTTTATGTGCGCGCCGGCTCGATTCGCGGCGAACGCAACTGGAGCGTCGAACGAGTTGAGGACATCGATGACGCCGACTTGATGGCCGACCTTCTGGTGCAGGTGTATTCGGACGCCGCCGGGGACAATCACCCCCAGTCGGCCGCGACCATCTCCACTAATCGCGAGGCCATCGGCTCCACGCAAACCATCACGGCCACGGACGCTGTGGCACGCGCCCAGGCCACCCGAGAACGCAACACCCGTCAGGAGACCACCGGGCGCGCGGACCTGCTGGCACCCATCGCACCGGTACCGCGCGAAATCATCGTGCCCGTCGAACCGGCCCGCCGTGAGGAACTCGAAGGCTGGCTGACCAATCTGCGCGGGGGAGCGGTGACCATCCGTGTGGCCTCGCGAGGCGACAAGAAGCAGCTTATGGACCGCGCCAACGAGAACGCCAGCCAAGCACTGCAACGCAGCAAGATGAGCCGCATCTCCGACATGGGCGCACGCACCCAGGCCATGAACGATGTGGCCAAGGCATTGGGACTCGCGGAAGCCCCGCTGCGCATCGAATGCTACGACATTTCGAACACTGTGGGCGGTGCCTTCCAGGTGGCCTCCATGGTGGTGTTCGAAGACGCGATCGCCAAGAAATCCGAATACCGACGCTTCGCCATCCGAGGCAAGGACGGCAAAGGCGCGGTGGATGATCTGTCCGCGCTTTACGAGACGCTCACCCGCCGCTTCAAGCACGGCAACATCGCCGGCGACTCCGGCGAAAGCATCGACGCGGAACAGCGTGTGGCCTCGGCCGCCGGCAAGATGACCACTGCCGTGGCGGCGGAGACAATCGCTGCGAACGGTAACGACAATGGTGAGGGCGGTTCCGACATCAGTGGCAAGGGGCACGCGGTGCCGGTCGGAGTGCAGAACGATGCGCGGGAGTCCCCGCCCGACATCGTCCAGCAGAACACAAACCGGCATCACTTTGCCTACAAGCCGAACCTGGTGGTGGTCGATGGCGGCAAGCCGCAGGTCATGGCCGCCGCCAAGGCGCTTGAGGACTGTGGCGTGAACGACGTGGCCGTCTGCGGACTGGCCAAACGCTTGGAAGAGGTGTGGGTGCCGGACGACGACTATCCGATCATCCTCAAACGCCAGTCCGAAGGCATGTATCTGCTGCAGCGTGTACGCGACGAATCCCACCGCTTCGCCATCACCTACCACCGCCAGCAGCGGCGCAAAGGCGCCCTGCGCAGCGCGCTCGACGAGATTCCCGGCATCGGCGAAAGCTACCAGAAGCGGCTGCTCAACCACTTCGGCTCGGTCAAAGCCATGCGCGAAGCCAGTGTCGAGGACTTCGAGAAGGTCAAAGGCATCGGCCACGCCAAAGCCGAAGCGCTGTACAACGCGCTGCACGAGCAGTGAGCCGGCCCGGTCCAGCAGCCCAGAGTAAATTTTCGGTTGCGGGGCCTGTGGTTGACATATTCGAAGCAAAGTGTCGGCTAGCATGGGAACAGACATCAAGGAGGGGATATGGCCAATCATCGTTGCGCTGTACTCGGCAAACCCGTCGCACACTCATTGTCACCCGTGCTTCACAACGCGGCCTACCGTTCGCTGAAACTCGACGATTGGCTGTACGACAAGCACGAGGTGGGGGAAGACGACCTCGACGCTTTCCTCAAAGGCCTTGACTCGACGTGGGCTGGCCTGAGCCTGACCATGCCGTTGAAGAAGACCATCCAACCGTACGGTGTTCCGGAAAATTTGTGGGCCAAGGAACTGAAGGTGGCGAATACCGCGGTATTCGACTGGAGCGTGGCTGCCGATGATCCCGCTTGGCCGAACGGCAAGCCGGGCATCAAGCTATACAACACCGATGTCATCGGCATCCAACTCGCCTTCGACCATGCCAATCGCGAACTCGGCGAACACCACACCGCGTCGAGAAGCGGCACCGCGCTGATCATCGGCAATGGCAACACCGCCACTTCGGCGTTGGCCGCATGCTGCATGATGCCCGAAATCGGCCATATCGTCGTCGCCGCCCGTCACCCCGGAAAAAACACCGGGCTTAAACCAGTGGCCGAAAAGTTCGTCAACGTGCATAACCCGTACAACGAAATCGAATTAGGCGACGATCAGGCCCTGCTTGAGGCAGCCCGCAACGCCACCTATGTCATCAACACGATTCCCGGACACGCGGCCGACAACGTCGCGGATGCCCTCGCCGATGCCGGAACCGAGCCATTCTCCGGACTGCTGTTGGACGTGATCTACGATCCACGCCCCACCAAGCTCATGGAAGCCTGGCGCGCTCATGGCGGTCACGCCATCGGCGGCGAAGAAATGCTGCTGTACCAAGCTCTCGTACAGGTATTGCTGATGACCGGTATCTGGGATGACGACCCGCCCAGCGATGCCGACCAGCGTCTGCAGGACACCACCACCGAAGACGACCAGCTGGAGATCGCGATGCGCAAAGCTCTTGAGGAGGCGCTGTAATGAATCAACAGACAACGAACCGCGATACCGGCGAGGCGGCCGCCACGAATGCGCCGGCGAATTCCGCGACATCCACATCGACTCCGGACAACCAGCCGACCCCGCTTGATGCCTTCGAAGTGCTGCTCATCACCGGTATGTCCGGCGCAGGCCGCTCTCATGCCGCTGACTGCGTGGAAGACATGGGATGGTATGTGGTCGACAACCTGCCTCCCAAACTGCTTATCCCGCTTGTCGACATGATGACCACCTCCGGTTCCGGATCGGAGTCAGGCGTCCACAAGCTTGCCGCCGTCATCGACGTGCGCTCCAGCTATTTCGACGAGCTGGCCGCCGTGCTCGGCCATCTGGATGATCTCGGCGTCAAAACCCGTATTCTGTTCCTCGACGCCAGCAACGAAGTGCTCATCAAGCGCTATGAATCCGTGCGCCGCCCGCACCCGCTGCAGCACGGCAACCGACTGATCGACGGCATCCTTGAGGAACGTCACCTGCTGGAAGACCTCAAGGAACGAGCCGACTGGGTCATCGACACCAGCTCCCTGAGCATCCACCAGCTGTCCACCAAACTCTACGAGGCGATGCTCGGCTCCGGCCCCACCACCGTGGCAGTACACATCTTCAGCTTCGGCTTCAAATACGGTATGCCCATCGACGCCGATTTCGTGGCCGACGTGCGTTTTCTGCCCAACCCGTTCTGGGTGCCCAGCCTGCGCGAGCTTACCGGGCACGACAAGCCGGTCGCCGACTACGTGCTTTCCAGCAAGGGAGCCAAGGAATTTCTCGACGCTTATGAGAAAGCTATCGAGATTGCGTTGGAAGGATACGCCCAGGAAGACAAGCACTACGTAACCATCGCCGTCGGCTGCACCGGTGGTCAGCACCGGTCGGTGGCGATGAGCGAAGAGCTGGCTCGCCGCTTACGCGCACATGGGCTCAACGTAACCGTTTCCGCGAGAGAACAGCACAAGCGTCACTCATCGTAAGCAGGCGTCGAGCGGTCATCGGGCAAGCGTTCGGTGACCACACTGCGAGAAAGCAGAGCCCATAATACGTATCAAACGGGTTCGCTTGTCCACCAGATTAGGTATCACAGAAAGCCGATGGCTTCCGACCGTGTGACAGCAGATAACGGCACGAAGCGCCTGAAGCATTGAGAAGAACGGGACTGTAGGAGGTAGATCTTGGCTCTTCTGGACGATGTCAAAAGCGAGTTGGCAGCCTTTGAAGGCGATTCGCCAGCCGCGATCAAGGCCCAAGCTGCGGCCATGATCCGTTTTGGCGGCGGTCTTCGACCGGTACAGAATACATACGTTATCCAAGCCGTATTCACCTCGCTTGACGTTGCAGAATGGCTGAAGAACACGTTGAGGAACACGTTCGGGCACGAAGCCGAGGTCAATCACCTCACACGTCAGACCCCGAACGGCCCTGTCGAGACCTACGTGGTGCTCGTCACCCGCAACGTAGTGGCCTTGGCTTTGCAGACCGGACTGGTCGACCGCCGCAAGCAGCAGGTCCGTGGACTGCCGTCTGAAGTGGTCAACGGATCCATCGCCCAAATCAAAGCGGCATGGCGCGGCGCCTTCATGGCCCGTGGCTTCCTGTCCGATCCCGGTAAGGCCAGCTTCCTGGAAATCGCTTGCCCCACGGAAGAGGCCGCCATGGCCCTGTGTGGCGTGGCCCGTCGTCTAGGCATCCAGGCCAAGCATCGCACGCTGCGTAGCTCCGAGCGCGTGACACTCAAGGATCCCGACGCCATCGAACGCATGCTCAAGCTCATGGGCGCCACCCGTTCGGCTCGCGAATGGACCGGCAAGCGTTCCGATGGCGAGGCCCGCGGCAAGGCCAACCGTCTGGCCAACTTCGATGACGCCAATATGCGCCGTTCCGCCAAGGCCGCCGCCGAAGCCAGCGAAAAAGTGCAGCATGCTTTCGAAGTACTCGGCGATAACATTCCGGACAACCTCCGTCAGGCCGGCCAGCTGCGCATCGATCACGTGGACAAGAGCCTCGAGGAGCTCGGCAAGATCGCCGAACCGCAAATCACCAAGGATGCGATTGCCGGCCGAATTCGCCGACTGCTTCAACTTGCCGAGAAGACGGAGAAGGCTCGCGCAGCCGAAGGCAAGTAACCCGACAATCCGATTTGCCGTGCCTATTCGGCAAAACGCGACAACGATGTGACAAAACACCGCATTCAGTCAGTAGACGAATGCGGTGTTTTGTTCCGGAATGCCTGTAATATGCAAAGTGGCAAAATTGGCCACTTTGACGTGCGATTCGTCAAGGAAAGGATATTCATGAAGACACTCAAGGACCTTGGAGATCTCAAGGGCAAGCGCGTTCTGGTTCGCGCTGATTTCAATGTTCCGCTGGACGGCACCACCATCACCGATGACGGTCGAATCAAGGCTGCTCTGCCGACCATCAAGACCCTGCGCGAAGAAGGCGCCAAGGTCATCCTCATGGCCCACCTTGGCCGCCCGAAGGGCAAGGTCGTTCCTGAGCTGAGCCTGGCCCCGGTTGCCGCCCGCCTCGGCGAGCTGCTCGGCGCCAACGTGCCGCTGGCCAAGGACACCTACGGCGAGGACGCTCAGGCCAAGGTCGCCGCCATGAACGATGGCGACGTTGTGCTGCTTGAGAACGTTCGTTTCAACCCGGAGGAGACCTCTAAGGACGCCGACGAACGCGCCGCTTACGCCAAGAAGATCGCCGCCCTCGGCGAGGCCTTCGTTTCCGATGGCTTCGGCGTGGTCCACCGCGCTCAGGGCTCCAACTACGACGTTGCCGCCGATCTGCCGGCCGCCGCAGGCCTGCTGGTCGAGAAGGAAGTCAAGGCCTTGTCCAAGGCCACCGAGAACCCGGAGCGTCCGTTCACCGTGGTGCTCGGCGGTTCCAAGGTCTCCGACAAGCTCGGCGTCATCGAGAACCTGCTCGACAAGGCCAACCGTCTGGTCATCGGCGGTGGCATGGTGTTCACCTTCCTCAAGGCCAAGGGCTACGAGGTCGGCACCTCCCTGCTTGAAGAGGACCAGCTTGAGAAGGTCAAGGGCTACATCGAGACCGCCGAGAAGAACGGCGTTGAGCTCGTGCTGCCGACCGACGTCGTCGTGAACGCCGGCTTCCCGGCCGGTGACACCCCGGTTGCTCCGGAAGTCGTTGCCGCCGACGCCATCCCGGCCGACAAGATGGGTCTGGACATCGGCCCGGAGTCCCAGAAGCTCTTCCACGACAAGATCGTCGACTCCAAGACCGTCGTGTGGAACGGCCCGATGGGCGTGTTCGAGGTTCCTGAGTTCGCCGCCGGCACCAAGGCCGTGGCCCAGGGTCTGGTCGACGCCACCGCAGCCGGTGCGTTCACCATCGTCGGTGGCGGCGACTCCGCCTCCGCCGTGCGCAACCTCGGCTTCCCGGAGGACGGCTTCTCCCACATCTCCACCGGTGGTGGCGCTTCCCTCGAGTTCCTCGAAGGCAAGGAGCTCCCTGGCCTGAAGGTGCTTGAGTAATCCATTTTCTAGCTCCCCTCCTTGAGGGGAGCTACGTTTTTTTTAGAAGGGAAACATATGGCGTCCAAACGCATTCCGTTGGTGGCCGGCAACTGGAAGATGAATTTCGACCATCTTGAAGCCACTTACTTCGTGCAGAAGCTGGTATGGCTGTTGCGTGACGCTCACTTCGACTTTAAACGCTGCGAAGTCGCGCTTTTCCCCTCGTTCACGTCATTGCGCAGCGTGCAGGTGCTGGTCGAAGCCGACAAGCTCCATGTCGCCTACGGCGCACAATCCGTTTCCGTGACCACCCAAGGTGCCTTCACCGGCGATGTGTCCGCGGACATGATCGCCCATCTTGGCTGCTCATACGTCATCGTCGGCCACTCCGAACGCCGCAAATACCATCCTGAAGATGACGCCAATATCGTCGATCAGGTACGTGCCGTGCTCGCCGCCGGCATGCAGCCGATTTTGTGCGTCGGCGAAAGCTTCGAGGAACGACGTCAAGGCATTGAACTCGATTTCGCCGTGGGCCAGGTACGAGACGTCACCCGCGATCTCAACGAAGAACAAGCCGCCAAACTCATCGTGGCCTACGAACCTGTCTGGGCCATTGGCACCGGCATGGTGGCCACTCCGCAATCCGCCCAGGATGCCGCAAACGCCATCCGCAACGATTTGAAGACCACTTTTGGCACGAAGGTATCCGATAGCGTACGTATCCTGTACGGCGGATCGGTCACCTCGAAAAATGCGGCGGAACTCATTTCCCAGCCCGACGTTGACGGCTTCCTGATCGGAGGGGCGGCCCTGGACGTTGAGGAACTCGCCAAAATCGCTCGACTGGCACTGAAATCCACGAAATCACGGAACTAATACCACGGTTTTCCCGTGTGTGCGCTATGCTGGTCAACAGTCCAATCAATCCGGAGGTACCCTGTGACCGCTCTTAAGATCACGCTGCAAGTCATCGTCGTGCTGCTCAGCTTCGTGCTGACCCTGCTCATCCTTATGCACAAGGGCAAGGGCGGCGGTTTGTCCGACATGTTCGGCGGCGGTCTGACCCAGAACGCCGGTACTTCCGGTGTCGCCGAAAAGAACCTGAACCGTTGGACCGTTATCATCGCTCTGGTGTGGGTAGCCTTGATCATCGGCCTCGACATGATGACCAAGTTCAACCTCGGCTGATCGGCTTGCACGCCATATAGACTTGTCGCTCGCGACCCATGACCGTTACCGTCGGTCATGGGTCGTATGCGTTCTATCGAGTATTACGAAAGGACATCACCATGGTCACTATGAACCGCAACAAAGTCGTTATCGTCGGCACCGGCCGGGTCGGTGCCACCGCCGCCTTCGGCATCGTCACGCACGGCCTGTGCAATGAGCTTGTGCTCATCGACTGTTCCGCCGCCAAGGCCCTGGGGGAGGCCCGCGACCTCGATGATGGCAGCGAATTCCAGGACCGCCACGTCAAGGTGCGCGCCGGCGACTACGCCGACTGCAAGGATGCGGACATCGTCGTCATCACCGTGGGCCGCAAGCCGCCGGCCAACTCCAACCGCATGGCCGAACTCGGCTTCACCGTGGGTCTTGTGGGCGAAGTGGTCGACAACGTCATGGCCTCCGGTTTTGACGGCGTGATCGTCATGGTCTCCAACCCGGTCGACGTGATGGCTTGGTATGCCTGGAAACGTTCCGGTCTGCCTCGCACCCAGGTGCTCGGTACCGGCACCGCGCTCGACACCTCGCGTCTCAAGACCATCATCGGCGAAGAGACCGGCCTTGACCCGCGCAACGTGGGCGGCTTCGTGATGGGCGAGCACGGCGACTCCCAGTTCACCGCATGGTCCACCGTCTCGCTCGGCGGCAAGCCATTCGCCCGCTTCCTGGCCGACAACCAAGACCGTTTCGCCTCCGTGTCCACCACCGAAATCGAAGAGAAGACCCGCACCCGTGGCAATGAGATCGTCGCGGCCAAGGGCGGCACCAACTTCGGCATCGCCTCCACCGTGGCCGGCATCGTACAGACCATCCTGTGGGACGAACGCCGCATCGTGCCCGTCTCCACCCTGCTGGACGGCGAATACGGCGAACATGACGTGTTCCTCGGCGTCCCCACTGAACTGCGCGCCAATGGTGCCAACGAGATCGTCGAACTCGATCTGAGCGAGGACGAGCGGGCCAAACTGCACCATTCCGCCGAACTCGTGCGTGAACACTGTGAGGGGCTGCTGTGATTCTCGACGCCATCACGCCGAAACAACCCCGACTGCTGGTCGCCGACCTCGACGGCACGTTGCTGCACGACGCCGAGGTATTCGAGGACCGGTTCATTACCCAGCGCAGCATCGACACCATCAACCGCGCGCACGATGCCGGAATGCAATTCGCCATCGCCACCGCGCGGCCGGTGAGTACCGGTCTCCAGTTCGCCGAAAAACTGCCGGTGGACGCCGTAATCTATCTGAACGGCGCCCTCATCGATTTCGACCCGGCCCACTCCGACTTCGACCTGCTCACCTCAGGTGCCACGCCGGCCGATGAGAACCATTTGATCAAGATTGGCTTCTCCTCACGGCGTGCCTGCGAAGTCTGTCTGTTCCTGCTCGATCGCATGCCCGGCCTGAAGCTCGGCATCGTGATGAACGACGTGCGCTACACCAACTTCGATGTGCGCGTGTATTGGAAAACTCAGGCCTTCCAATACACGAACTTCCACGACGTGCCCGAAGGCGTGGCGGACAAAATCACCATCTTCCCCGAACCTGAACAGTGGAACGAGCTGCGTGCGCTGATTCCGCCGGACTTCGACATCTCCATCAGCGAAGGCGTGATGTGGATGCTCATGAACCCGCAGGCCAACAAGGAGCACGCGCTGCACCTGCTGTGCGAGCGACTGGACGTGCCGCTTGAACAGACAGCCGCCTTCGGCGACGACCTCATCGATATCAACATGATGAGCGAATCCGGCCGGGGCGTGGCCGTGGCCAACGCGAACCCCAAGGTGTTGTCCGTCGCCGACGAGATCTGCCCGTCCAACAACGAGGACGGCGTCGCCCAATGGATTGAAGCGCAGTTGGGTTGAACCGGTCGAGACTCGAGAACACGCCAAAATTGAACTTGTGTTGAACCGGGGGTATGCTTTGAACCGTTGTTCAAAAGATAAATTGAACTCCCGGTTGGAGGCATAAGGATATGAGCGTATCGGTGTTTGCGGAACGTCTGCGCAATGCGATGAACAGCAGGGGATTGAAGCAGGTCGATTTGGTGCACGCCGCCGAACATCGTGGCGTAAAGATGGGCAAGAGCCACATCAGCCAATATGTGGCCGGCAAGACCATGCCCCGCGAGGACGTGCTCGAATTCCTGGCCAGCGAACTGGACGTCGACACGAATTGGCTGCGCGGCGAGGAATCCACCACGCAATTGAACTCGGACGCATCCAACAGCGTCACGGACGGCGAACACGCCGCCACACCGCTTGCCATGGGTGCCGCCAAGCCCCAGACGGACAGCGAGATTCCCGTGGGCCGCCGCCGCACCTTCGGCAAATCGCACAAGCTCGACAACGTGCTCTACGACGTGCGCGGCCCGGTCGCCGACGAGGCGATGCGCATGGAGGCCAACGGCACCCACATCCTGAAATTGAACATCGGCAACCCAGCACCCTTCGGCTTCCGCACGCCGGACGAAGTCGTCTACGACATGGCCCACCAGCTCACCGACACCGAAGGCTACTCGCCGTCCAAGGGCCTGTTCTCCGCGCGCAAGGCCATCATGCAGTACGCGCAGCTGAAGAACATCCCGAACGTCACCATCGACGACATCTACACCGGCAACGGCGTCAGCGAGCTCATCAACCTGTCCATGTCCGCGCTGCTCGACACCGGCGACGAAGTGCTCGTGCCCTCCCCGGACTACCCGCTGTGGACCGCCTGCGTGAACCTGGCCGGCGGCACCGCCGTGCACTACCTGTGCGACGAACAGTCCGAATGGTATCCGGACATCGACGACATCCGCTCCAAGATCACCAGCAACACCAAGGCGATTGTCATCATCAACCCGAACAACCCCACTGGCGCACTTTACCCAAAGGAAGTGCTCCAGCAGATCGTCGACATCGCGCGCGAACACCAGCTCATCATCTTCTCCGACGAAATCTACGATCGCCTCGTCATGGACGGCCTGCAGCACATCTCCATCGCCTCGATGGCCCCGGACCTGTTCTGCGTGACCTTCTCCGGCCTGTCGAAATCGCACATGATCGCCGGCTACCGCATCGGCTGGATGATCCTGTCCGGCAACAAGCGCATTGCCAAGGACTACATCGAGGGCCTCAACATGCTCGCCAACATGCGCATGTGTTCGAACGTGCCCGCCCAGTCCGTGGTGCAGACCGCGCTCGGCGGCCACCAGAGCGTCAACGACTACATCGTGCCGGGCGGCCGCGTGCACGACCAGCGCGACCTCGTCTACGACATGCTCAACCAGATCCCCGGCATCACCGCCGTCAAGCCGAAGGCCGCGTTCTACATCTTCCCGAAGATCGACGTCAAACGCTTCAACATCCACTCGGACGAGCAGTTCGCGCTCGACCTGCTGCATGACAAGCACATCCTCATCAGCCACGGCGGCGCGTTCAACTGGCATCGCCCCGACCACTTCCGCGTGGTGTACCTGCCGCGCATGGGCATGCTGCGCGAAACCATGGGGGAGATCTCCGACTTCTTCAGCTACTACTGGCAGAGCTGATCCTTGGTACAGGCGAACACGATCGATGCCGGGCTGGGCACCAAACCGGTGCCCCGTCTGGCCCTGACCATGTCGGTCCCCACCATCGTGGCGCAGGCGGCGAACGCCTCGTACACGATCATCGACCGACTGTTCATCGGGCACATCCCCGAAGTGGGCAACGCGGCGATGACCGGCGTGGGCATCTGCTTCCCGATTCTGCTGGCCGTCACCGCCTTCGCCTCGCTGATCGGCGCAGGCGGCGCGCCGCGCGCCTCCATTGAACTTGGGCGCGGCAACTTCAAGAAAGCCGAACGCATCCTCGGCACCAGCGCCGCGTTCCTCATCGCCATAGCCCTGACCCTCACCGTGCTGCTGCAGTTGGCGAAACGGCCGATTCTCTACGCCTTCGGCGCCAGCGATGCGACCATCGAATATGCGGTCGACTTCATCACCATCTACCTGATCGGCACCGTATTCGTGCAACTCACGCTCGGACTCAACAACTTCATTTCGGCGCAGGGCAAAACCACTGTGGCCATGGTCTCCGTACTCATCGGCACCGGCATATCCATCCTTCTTGACCCCGTGTTCATTTTCGTGTTCGGATGGGGCGTCAGGGGAGCGGCCGCCGCGAACGTGCTCGCCCAACTGGTCTCGACCATATGGATCGTACTGTTCCTCTCCTCCGGGCGCAGCGCGATTCGCCTGCGGCCGTTGAACATCCGGTTCGATCGGATCATCATCCCCGTGCTGGCGCTCGGTCTGGCACCCTTCATCATGCAGATCACCGAATGCCTGATCAACGTGGTGTTCAACGTGGGGCTGCAACGCTACGGCGGCGACGATTACGTCACGTCGATCACCATCATCACTTCGCTGATGCAGATCGTGAGCGTCCTGACCAGCGGCTTCCAGCAAGGCATCCAGCCGATCATCGGGTTCAACTTCGGTGCCCGGCATATGGAGCGCGTCCGCCAGGCGGTCCGCATGGCCTTCGTCACGCAGATCGTCTCCGCCACGGCGCTGGTGTCGGTACTCGCCACATTCCCCGGCTTTTTCGCCTCATGGTTCACCTCGGAACAGACTGTCATCGACATCGTGACCCGCATGATGCCGATTTTCGTCTGCGGCTGGGGTATCTTCGGCATCCAGATGGGCGCGCAATGCGCACTCGTCGGCATGGGCCAGGCCAAACAGTCGGTGTTCTTGGCCATCTTCCGCAAGATCATCCTGCTCGTGCCGCTCGCGCTGCTGCTGCCGCACTGGATCGGCGTCAACGGCATCTTCATCGCCGAACCCATCTCCGACGCCACCTCCGGCATCGTGGCCGGCTTCCTGTTCTATGCCACCTACCGCAAGATTCGGCGAGATATGGTCTAGACTCCTGATTCAATGGATGTGCCGTCTCATGCGTTGCGAAACACGGGACGGATAGAATGCCTCGCAAAACGGGTGCCCGTTGTTTCGTGATATGAAGGAGATTTTATGCCGGTGGTGTCGCGTCGTGCGCAGCCAACGTGATGGCCGTAATCGCCAAAAGCAGGGAGAACAATGGCAGCACGCACAACACGACGGTCAGCAGTCCCAAAGCTTCATGGCCGATGCAATAAGCGACAAGACCTGCATTGTCAGTTGCCGATAGCGCTGGGCAGAAATCGGTGTGTCTACCAGTGTTGTAGCTGTAGGTAAAGAACGTGATACCTGACCAGAACAGGGCAACGGGAACAGAGCCGATGGCGCGAAAAGCCCTGTACTCCCGCAACGGTCAGACAGAGAATCGCGACAACACTCAGCGCAGTCACCGTCATAAACCACAGTGGTGAGGTGACGCAGACTCCATAATCGTCAGTTGCTTGGCCCGAGAGATAGTAGGGCATTCTGCCAATCGCCGGACAGTTCGGATGCAGCATCATGCCGCCCCAAATGCGCTCATATAGTGGTGCGAACGATACACCGGCACCGCTGAGCGTCGCAACAACCGCCATCACCGACCGACCGCCAGACTCCGGCACAGACCGGGAAGAACTACCGTCGCGGAGCATCGGCGATACCAATGGCAACACCGAGGATAGCCGGGACCACCCAGCCGAGCTGGTATTGCTGCAAAGGCAGCATAGCCAGCGCCGCGTCCAGCCAGCCGATGGAACCGCCGAAGACGGCGACCAAACTGGAGATGCAGGTGGCGAAGGATGCGATGCCCACCAGCAGCACGGTCCAGAAGTAGACGCGCGGGAATCGCGCGCCGAGCGACTTGTGGGTCAGCGTCAGCAGTACCAGCACGATGGCGATCGGATACAGTGCGGACAACACCGGCACGGAAACCTTGATGATCGCGCTTAGCCCGGCATTGGACACGATGAAACTGAACACGGTGAAGATGACCTGCCAGGTGCGGTAGCTCAACGTTCGGCCGGCGACGGTCCGGAACCGAGTATGGAAGTAGGTGGCGCAGGTGCCGATCAGTCCGGTGCATACGTTGAGGCAGGCGATGACGAACACGATGCCAAGGAACGCGGTACCGAACGTGCCGAACAGGGATGAGGTGAGGTTGGTGAGCACGGTCGCGCCCGTGTCTTTGGTGGGGTCGATGGTGGCGATGGCGCCGGACACCACGCCCACGTAGCTTAGCGCGCCGTAAATCACGATCAGCAGTACGCCGGTGCCGAGCCCGGCATACGCGGTCTCCTTCTGCACTTGCGATTCGTCATCGACTTGTTGGGCGCGGATATTCGCAGAGATCACGATGCCGAAGTAGAGCGCGGCGAGCAGGTCCATGGTCTGGTAGCCGTCGAGGAAGCCGCGTGCGATCTGGTTTGTGGAGTAGTCGCCCATCGGGTTGGCCGGGGTGCCGATGCCGTGGATCAGGCAGGCGATGAACAGGACAGCAATGAGCACCAGCAGCAACGGTCCCATGAATCGGCCGAGCACTTTGGAGAGTTTCTCGGGATGCTGGGCAAACAGGAACGCCAGCGTGAAGAACACGAGCGAGTAGATGAGTTGGGCCAGCCAGCCATAGGAGGACGGTACGAAAGGAGCCACCATCATTTCGAATGAGGTGGTCGCCGTACGCGGAATCGCAAAGCACGGGCCGATGGTGAGCATGATCGCCACGCCGAGGAACAAGGCGAATTTGGGGGAGACCCGGCTGGCGAGTTTGTCGAAACCGCCGGCGAAGGTGACCGCCAGCACGCCGAGAATCGGCAGGCCGACTGCGGAGACGATGAAACCGATGGCCGCCGGTATGGTCGCGGAACCGGCCTGCGCGCCGACGAACGGCGGAAAAATCAGATTGCCCGCTCCGAAGAACATCGAAAAGAAGGTGAAGGTCATCACCAACCGCTGGCGTGCGACAAGTTTGTTCATTACGATTCGGCCTTTCTCTCATATGCTCGTACCACTGTAGCAACAAACGAAAGAAGCCCCGACCGTTGGGGTCGGGGCTTCTGTGAGCTAATCAACTAGTGCGCTAAACACGCATCAGTCGTCAAATCTCAGGCGTTCACGCGGTCGATGCCGGACTGGACGTCAGACAGCACGGAATCCCAGGACTTGATGAAGGCAGCGACACCGTCGGCCTCCAGCTTGTCGGTGACGTCCTTGAGGTTGATGCCGAGCTCAGCCAGCTTGTTGATGATGGCGTGGGACTCTTCGTAGGTGCCCTCGATGGACGGAGCGCCGTTGCCGTGGTCGGCCAGAGCGTTCAGGGTCTTCTCCGGCATGGTGTTGACGATGTGCTTGGCAACGAGCTCGTCAACGTACTTGCAGTCGGAGTAGGCGGCGTTCTTGGTGCCGGTGGAAGCCCACAGCGGACGCTGAACCTTGGCGCCCTTGGCAGCCAGGTCGGCCCAACGCGGATCCTCGGCGAACTTCTTCTCGAAGAGTTCGTAAGCAAGGCGAGCGTTGGCCACAGCGGCCTTGCCCTCCAGAGCCTTGGCCTCGTCGGAGCCGTTGGCTTCCAGCAGCTTGTCGACAGCGGTGTCCACGCGGGACACGAAGAAGGAAGCGACGGAGCCGATGTGCTTCAGGTCGTGGCCGTTGGCGGCAGCCTGAGCGATGCCCTCGATGTAAGCGTCGATGACCTGCTCGTAGCGCTCGAGCGAGAAGATCAGGGTGACGTTCACGGAGATACCCTTGGCCAGGGTGGCGGTGATGGCCGGCAGGCCTTCGAGGGTTGCCGGAATCTTGATCATGGCGTTCGGGCGGTTGACCTTCTCCCAGAGTTCCACAGCCTGCTTGGCGGTGTTCTCGGTGTCGTGGGCCAGACGCGGGTCGACCTCGATGGAGACGCGGCCGTCGACGAAGTCGGTAGCCTCAGCGATCTCGCGGAAGATGTCGGTGGCGTTGCGCACGTCGGTGGTGGTGAGCTCGCGGACAGCGGTCTCAACGTCAACCTTGCCGAGCTCCTTGAGCTGAGCGTCGTACGGGCCGACCTGGCTCAGGGCCTTCTGAAAGATGGACGGGTTGGTGGTCACACCGACGACGTTCTTGTTGGCGATGAGGTCCTGCAGGGAGCCGGACTCGATGCGGGAGCGGGACAGGTCGTCCAGCCAGATGGAAACGCCGTTGTCAGACGTACGCTGAGTTGCTTCAGTCATTTATTTTTCTCCTTATATTCCGTATTGGAACAAATCTTTAAGTAGACCCCCTCTAACGAGAGGGCCGATCAGGTGGAGTCTTGAGTACAAGCCTCCCTCGTCAGAGGGAGGCTAGGGGACTCACTTGGCGGCTTCGACTTCGGCGATGGAGGCCTTGGCGGCTTCCACCACGTGCTCGGCGGTGATGCCGAGGTCGATCATGTTCTGAGCGCCGTCACCCTGCAGGCCGAACTGCTCGATGGAGACAGGCTTGCCGTAGGAACCGAGGTACTTGTACCACGGCATGGCAACGCCGGCCTCGACGGAGACACGAGCCTTGACAGCGGCCGGAAGCACAGCCTCCTTGTACTCGGCGTCCTGCTCCTCGAACCATTCCATGGACGGCACGGACACGACGCGAGCCTTGACGCCCTCGCCGGCCAGGGTCTTGGCGGCAGCCACAGCCCACTGGACCTCGGAACCGGAAGCCATGAGGATGACGTCCGGAGTACCCTCGGTGTCGACCAGGATGTAAGCGCCCTTCTTGACACCGTCCTTGGCCTTGGCAGCGGTCTCGGCAAGAACCGGGACACCCTGACGGGTCAGAACCATGGCGCCAGGCAGGGTGTTCTTCTTCTCGAAGAAGTAACGGTAAGCCTCGGCGGTCTCGAAGGCATCGGCCGGGCGAATGACCTCAAGCTGAGGAATCGCGCGGAAGGAAGCAAGGTGCTCAACCGGCTGGTGGGTCGGGCCGTCCTCGCCGACGGCGACGGAGTCGTGGGACCAGATGTACAGGTTCGGGATCTGCATGAGGGCGGCCAGACGAACGGCGGAACGCTCGTAGTCGGAGAACATGAAGAAGGTGCCGCCGAACGGACGGGTGTGGGAACCCAGCAGGATGCCGTTGGTGATGCAGCCCATGGTGAACTCGCGCACGCCGAAGTGCAGCTGGCGACCGAACTCGTTGCAGTTCGGCCACTGCTTGGTGGCGCACTCGGCCGGGGCGAAGGTGGCAGCGCCCTTGAGGTCGGTCTTGTTGGAGCCACCGAGGTCGGCGGAGCCGCCCCAGAGTTCCGGCATGACGGCGGCGATGGCGTTGAGCACGGAGCCGGAGGCGCCACGAGTGGCGACACCCTTGCCGACTTCGAAGGTGGCCTCAAGGTCGTCAAGGGCCTTGTCGAAGCCTTCCGGCAGTTCACCGGCCTTCAGACGGTCGTACAGGGCGGCCTTGTCCGGGTTGGCCTTGCGCCAGGCGTCGAACTTCTCGTCCCAGGCCTTGTGGGCCTCCAAGCCGCGATCGGCGACCTTGCGGGCGTGGGCCAGGGCTTCTTCGTCGACGTGGAAGGACTCCTCCGGATCGTAGCCGAGGAGTTTCTTGAGGCCGGCGACGGCCTCGGCGCCCAGCTTGGAGCCGTGGGAGGACGGGTCGTTGGTCTTGCCCGGGGTCGGCCAGGCGATCAGGGAGTGGACCTTGATGAGCTTCGGCTGGTCCGGGGCGGCGGCTTCGGCCTTGGCGATGACGTCGGCCAGACCCTCGATGTCCTCCTTGTAGGAGCCGTCGGGCTGGATGAAGCTGAACTCGTCGGTGTACCAGCCGTAGGCCTGGAAGCGCTTGAGCACGTCCTCGGCCAGCACCAGGTTGGTGTCGCCTTCGATCTGGATGCGGTTGGCGTCGAAGATCACGGTCAGGTTGCCGAGCTTCTGGTTGGCGGCCAGGGAAGCGGCCTCGCCGGAGATGCCCTCCTCGATGTCGCCTTCACCACAGATGGCCCAAATCTTGTGGTAGAACGGGGAATCTTCCTTCGGGGTCTCCGGGTCAAGCAGACCGCGCTGGAAACGCTCGCCGTAGGCAAAGCCGATGGCGGAGGCGAAGCCCTGGCCCAGAGGGCCGGTGGTCATTTCGATGCCCGGGGTCAGGCCGTACTCCGGGTGGCCCGGGGTGCGGGTGGCAGCGCCGCCACGGAAGTTCTTAAGGTCGTCCAGGGTCACGCCGTAGCCGGAGAAGTACAGCTGGACGTACTGGGTGAGGGAGGCATGGCCACCGGAAAGGATGAAGCGATCGCGGCCTTCCCAGTTGGGATCATTCGGATCGTGCTTGATGAAGTGCTGGTACAGCGTGTAGGCGACGGGCGCCAGGGAGACGGGGGAGCCGGGGTGGCCGGAGCCTGCCTTCTCAACCGCGTCAGCCGAAAGGACCTTCGCCATCTTGATGGCGCGCTCGTCGAGCTCGGTCTCCTTGAATTCGGTCATGGATTACTTTCCTTCCAATTGGTCGGGCCGCGTATCCGGCTTGTGCCGGGCGCTTGACGCCCTCACATTGCGATTACCATGCTAGCGTCGGTTTGCGACGTTGCGGTGCAATTTTGGCGTGTTTTGGTAGTTTGTGTTCTGTTAGCGTTCACAGTGAACATTGCTACGCTGCAAACGAACGCATTAGCACTCAAGCCTAAGGAGTGCTAATACAATGTTCTAAGGTGAAGTGCGCCACCTGCACGTGGCGGAGCCAAGAAAGAGGCAATATTTCTGGGTTCCCGCGTGTCGCGGCGTGGCGAACCGACCGTCGGGGTACGCCCTGAGTGAACCGTGACTGATATGAATATGTATGCATATATAAGGAGGCGCGCATGACGCAATCAAGACGCATGCTGGTGCTGCGCGCCGTGGTGGAGGATTACATCCGTTCTCAGGAGCCCGTGGGCTCCACTTCGCTGACGCGCGACCATGATCTCGGCGTCAGTTCGGCCACCATCCGTAACGACATGTCCGCTCTGGAGGATGAAGGATATCTGATTCAGCCGCACACTTCGGCCGGTCGTGTGCCCACCGAAAAGGGCTATCGATACTTTGTGGACCGACTTGCTACCGTGGTGCCGCTCAGCGAGGCGCAGCGCCGTGGCATCAACAGCTTCCTGTCCGGATCGGTGAGTCTCAAGGACGCGCTGCAGCGTTCGGCACGACTGTTGTCCGAAATCACCGGTCAAGTGGCCATAGTCACCTCGCCATCGCTGGCCAAGGCCACATTGCGGCACGTGGAGATGGTGCCCGTTGCCATGACCACGTTGCTCGCGGTGGTGATTACTGACACCGGCCGCGTGGCCCAGCACGGCCTGACCATCGCATCCATGCCCGCCGTGGACGAGATCAACCGGCTCTCCAACACCGTCAACGAACAATGTGTCGGACTGTCCCTATCGAAATCCGCGGAGACCGTGCGATCCATCGCCGCCAGCGCCGGCTACGAGTCGGTGCGCGGCGTGGCCGACGCGCTGGCCGACGCCTTCGAATCGATGGCATTGGACGAACGCGCGGACGAACTGTACATGTCCGGCACCTCGCACCTGGCCCACTCCCGGTCCCTGGCCGATCTGGCCCCGCTCTTCGACGCGCTGGAAGAACAGGTCGTGCTGATGAAGCTCATGAGCAACCTGAGTGAGGAGACGAATGCATCCGGCGTGGGCGTGGCCATCGGCTCCGAAATGCACACTCCCGGCCTACTGCATGCCTCCGTGGTCAGCAGTGGCTATGGGCGCAGCGGTGCGGCGGGCGAACCGGCGGGGAACGATCCCGTAGGCGAACCCGAAACCGAATCCGAGACGGAGAGCCAGACGAACGACACGGAACCCATCGCCTTCGTCGGCTCCATAGGGCCGACCCACATGGACTATGCGGCCACTATGGCCGCCGTCAGGGCCGTAGCCAGATATTTGACCGCCTTCCTCTCCGAGGGCCGGACTCAAGACTGACCGCCGTCTGTGGCACAATGACCCGCAGACCAAACGAACACAAAGGATCAATCAAGTGGCAGATTATTACGAGACGCTGGGTGTGGAACGCGGCGCCAGTGACGACGAGATCAAGAAGGCATACCGCAAGCTCAGCCGTAAGTACCACCCCGACATCGCGGGCCCTGAGTTCGAGGACAAGTTCAAGGAAGTGAACAACGCCTACGATGTGCTGTCCAATCCGGACAAACGCCGTATGTATGATTCGGGAGTCGACCCGAACAATCCGAACGCCGGTGCCGGCGGCTTCTCCGGGGCGGGCTTCGGCGATATGAGCGACGTGTTCTCCACGTTCTTCGGTTCCGCGTTCGGCGGTGGCTCACAGGGCCCGGTGCCGCGTACCCAGCCCGGCCGCGATGCCTTGGCCTCGGCGTCCATCGATTTGAAGACGGCGGTGTTCGGCGGCACCGCGCATGTCAAGATCAATACGTTCTCCCTGTGCCAGGAGTGCGGTGGCTCCGGTGCCCAGGGCGGCGCACAGCCGGTCACCTGCCCCGACTGCCACGGACAGGGATTCATGCAGAAGGTCGTGCGCACCATGCTCGGCCAGATGATGACCTCCGCCCCCTGTGAACGTTGCGAGGGCCACGGTACCATCATCCAGAACCCGTGCCCCAGCTGCATGGGCCACGGCCGTGTGCGTACCACGCGTACCGTGGGCGTTACCGTGCCCGCCGGCATCAACGACAACGCGCGTCTGCGGTTGGCCAACCAGGGCGAAGTGGGTGAGGGCGGCGGCGCTGCCGGCGACCTGTACATCGACATCCGCATCAAGGCGGATAAGCAGTTCACCCGCGATGGCGACGACCTGCACTGCTGGATTCAGGTGCCGATGAGCTGGGCCGTGCTCGGCCACGATCTGTCCATTGACACGTTCGATGGTGAGAAGACCGTGTCCATCCCGGCCGGCTGCCAGCCTGAGGACACGGTGACGCTTAAGGGACTGGGCGTCACGAACATCCGCAACAAGGACGAGCGCGGCAACCTCATCGCCCACGTCAATGTGCTGATTCCCACCAAGCTCAACGAAACCGAGCGTGGCCTCATCGAACAGTTCGCCGCCTCGCATGATTCAGGCGCCACGCACGTCTCCCAAGCCTCCCGCCCACAGGCCGGTCAAAAGAAAGGTTTCTTCAGCAAGTTGAAGGACGCACTGAGCTGAGAGCGGGTTGGAAAATAGCCGCTTTGCCTTACGGGAGTAGGGCTGAGCGGCTTTTTTCGTTTTAACCAGTTTTAACGGTTTTTAACCTGTTTTTACGGAAAATGTGGGCAAAATGTGGGCAGAAATCGAGCCCGCGAAGCCCTCTGCCACAACGCGAAATCGGCCCCGTCCGGCAGCAGTCAAGCTCTGTGCGAGCTGTCTGCGATGCCGGACGGGGCCGAACTATGTGTGGTCATGCGGCGCGGTCGAGGCGTTGTTTGATGGCGCTGACGCCGATGAGCGCGCCGGCGAGGATGCCGAGCGCGTTGAGCGTGGTCACTATCGCGTCCACGTGAGGCCAGCCCCATGCGGGGCCGACCGTGTTGACGAACAGGGCGAGTGCGGGCAGGACGATGAGGCCGAGCCATTTGAGGATGTCGTAGACGCGGCTGGGGATGAGCCAGTCGGGCACGTCATGGGTGACGTCGGCCGTCTCGGGCCAGTCGCTCACATCGACGCCGGGAAGCGTTTCGCCGGTGTCGGTCGTGTTTTTGCTGTCGGTCATGTTTGCTCCGATCAATAAGGGATGATGATGGGGTGATGCCGTCACCCGGTCAAGCGGGTGGCGGCATCTGTTGAGTCTCAGCGGCAGGTCACCACGTCGCCCACATAGTAGACGTTGATGTTGCCGGAGGGTACCGTGCATTGGCTGACGCTGTAACCGTGCGCGGTGGCGAAATCCCACACGGTGTCGCCCCATTGGAGGACCTTGGAGACCCCGCCGGACGATGCGGGGGCGGTGCCGCCGCCGTAGGTTACGACGTCGCCCACGTAGTAGCGGTTGATGTCACCGCTCGGCGTATGCCACGCGGACAGGGGCCAAGCATCATAGGCGACGGCGAGTCCCCAGATGGTTTCTCCCCACTGCATGACGTGGCTGATGCCACCCGTGTTGGTGTTGGCCGGGGGAGTGCTCGGCTGCACGGGCGCGGGCGTTGCCGGGGCCGGGGCTGTGGAGCCGCCGGTGGGGTTGGCGTACAGATCCCACTGCCATGCCTCGCCGCGGAACAGGTTGAGGTCGATGGGACTCCACGTGTTGACCACGCCGGTGCCGGAGTACTGTCGCATGGCCTCGCCGTATGCGCCCAGCATCCACGGGGATGCCTGGTAGCCGGTCGGGCTCATGTTCGCGTATTGTGCGATCCACAGGCCGTACCGGTTGCGGATGTCCTGCGGGATGGTGCCGGCCACCGGGCCGGTGTACAGCAATGGGCGCACACCGCCGCTCAACCGTTCACACTCCGCCATGAATCGGCGTACCCAATCCCAATCGCCCCATGCGGGGTTGTCGTCCATCTCCCAATCCAACGCCACGATGCCGTGACGCCAATAGTTCGACGTGTTGCGGTAGAAGAATTGGGCTTCGGCTTCCGGGTTGCCTCCCATCGCGTAGTGATACAAACCGAATTTCTTGCCGGATGCTTGTGCCTGGGCGATCATGCGGTTGGCGTCCGTGTTGACGCCGGACACCAAGCAGTTGTTGTTGACTTGCCCGGTGCCCCATGTGGTGCCGACCACGATGAAATCGGCCTGCATGTTGTACACGTCCGCGCCGCACTGCCAGTTGCTCATGTCCACGCCCTGCATGTCGGCCATCGCCGCCGGGGCGAACGCCATGGAGACCGCGACGGCAAGCGCGGTCAGCGTCATGCCCACGCGCCGGTGCAGGTGTCCGTGTTTCGGCTTGCCTTTGTTGAGGATTCCCACATCCTCTCCTTCCCGCCCCGAGTCAAGGGGCAATAGAAAAGCCATCCCGGAATGGGATGGCTTTGAAAACCTGTGTGAAAATCAATGCCTGTGCGCGCCATGATTGAATATGATGATGAGCGCGAGCAGCAGCAGGTATATGCCGCCTGCGATCATGAGATGCGTCATTGCCGGTCCTCCAAATATTTTTCGGCGGCGGCGACGATCCAGCATTGCGCGTCCAATTTCTCAAGCTTCGACAACTCGTAGCTGACGGCCTCGCTGTGGTCGGTGTCCTTGTCGCCGTAAATCAGACTGATGATCGTGTTTTTGATCGTGTCCCGGCAGAGCTCGTCCATACGGTCGTCGAATTTCGCGGTGCGTTCGCCGAGTTGTCGCGTCTTGGCGAAATGCTGGGAGAGCGGCGAATCGTAAGGCAGGCGTTCCGGTTGCACGTGCGCGTACAGGCCGGTCGCCAACGCGTCCAAAGCGCCCGGCCAGACTCTAAGTCCGAGCGTGATGATGGCGCACGCGCCACCCACCCCACCGAAACCGGCTAGGAAATTTTGCAGCACATTACATCTCCTTATGGGAAAGCCCCGCACGTGGCGGGGCTGTGGTTGGTTTATACGGGTGGTCAACGGCGGCGAACACGAGCGGCAATCCGGCGTTCTGCAGCAGGGTTATGAGCGAACCGTCATTGAAACCACACAGGCGGGTCAGCACCGTCACGCCAACAGGTGTCGGCACAGTCAAGTTGTTCCTGGTGCCGATGAGATACGAGCCGTCCTTTTTCTGCCACGCAACGTTAGCCAGTCCATCAGGCCTTGGTTCTGGCGGATACAACCAGCCAGTATCTTCGCCGGTGACGGTTATCTCACAGCCCTCGTCGGTGATCTTCGACGAGGCGTTCTTATAATTCGGAGCCCACGGCACCACCGGATCACGGTCCTTCAGGGTCGGCGGATCATAAAGATTCCTGATTCTCACGCGGCCACCCCCAAACTGATGAGGGCTAGTAGATTGCCGTATCCTTGTCGAAGCAGTTGACGCCGACCGTCTGAAGGACAGTCCAATCGTCGTCCGAGAAGATTCCTCGGCATGCGAGCAGGACCTTCGCACCGGCGCCCATGAGCAATCCCTTGCTCCACAGGTGCAGGTTCTTCGTGATTGCCGAACCGCCGCTGAACGTGACATCGTCGCTCGTCGGCTCCACACGCCCCTGCACATCCTCGATGACAGCCGAACATATGTATCCGCCCGTCAGCGGTGGAAGGACGATGTTGCCCCACAACCGCAAGAGCTGATTGTCCTCGGTCGCCGTGTAGGTCCGCCCTTCCACGGTGCCGGGGAATGAATTGCCGTTCGACAGGATGGTCTTGGTGGTCTTCGCCATATTCCGCACGATCATCGCCCACCCGCCTTGACGGGGCTAGTACGGCGCGTTCTGCGCGGTGAAGAAGCTCGGAAGCCCCCCCCCCGAAGTGAGAGCGTACGTGTCGGCGCGCTCCACGATGACATTGCTGATTGTCACACCGTTCTGGAATGCCCGAATGCGAACACGGTCTGGCTTTTTGAATGTGAAAGTCGTCTGGACGTGACCAATCTTGTCGGAAGAGAAAAGGGGGTTCCAGCCAGAATCGAACAACATTACATTAATGCCGGTTTGAGTCCCACTGTTTTGAATGTCAGCCGCGAAAACATAAGTGCCAGCCTCAAGATTGTCGATTGCGACATCATAATCGCCGTGCGTGATGTCGCCTGTCCCATCATTGACCAATGGCGTCAATGGTGACGGATACAAGTTAATCCTCTGCATGATTCTCCAATTCCTTTCCCGTCAAAAGCTTCCAACCATTCCATTCCTTGCGCCATATTTCGCGGATACGGTCGATAAGGAAGCACATCACGTTTGCATCATCGCCGACTGCGCCGGTGTAATACTTGAGGCCATTGTGCAGTTTCTCGGTGCGGCACCACAGGCTGCCGACCGGAACCGTCGAAGGCTGGTCGGGCTGGACGAGGATCTGCTTGGCACCCAACGTCTTGCCGCCTTCGGCAATCGACACGTGGCAGGCGTTGAAAGCGTCCTGTTTGAGGACGGTGAGGAAATTCGACGAATCGGAAACGAAGCTCACCGTGCCGGCATTGATGCTCGCCACGGTGGAATCAGCCGTGGAAAGCGTCAAGGATGCGTCTTCGATGTGACCGTCGGCGAAAACCTTCTGAGCGGCCACCTTGACTTCCGGATGGTCGGCATAGAGCGCCTGAGCTGTGAAATCGACCGGTTTGAGCCACATGTCCACGAGTGTTTCGGCGGCTGGCGGCCATACTTGCACGCCGTCGTAAAGCGCGTTCCAGAAGACCGGCTGGCCATTATTGGCCATATACGGGAGGCCGACTTTCACGCCGTTGAGCAGTACAACCATTTGTCACGCCTCCTGAGAGGAGGCGGAATCGGCGGAATCGGTCGGCATGGTATCCGTCCTGTCCTCGCCAGACACGTCGGACACCTTATCTTTCACGCTCTTCACCGCCTCGTCAATCGCCGTCAAAGCGTCATTCGCATGTGATTCCACGACCGTCTTCGATTCGGTGATGCTGTCGGCCACCGCCGTCACCTGCGCGCTGGCGGCCTGGGAAGCGTCGGACGCGGCCCGGGCGGCATTCGCGGCCTGAGCGGCCACGGCGCTCTGAGTCTCCACCACGGCACGCGCGTCAGTCAAATCCTCCAGAATCTGCGAAGCGACAGTCTTGGCCTTGCCCTCCGGATAAAACACCATCTGACCCGGATTCGCCGCCGACATGGCCTGCGCCTCCTGCAAGCTGGACGCCAGCAGATACGTCAGCGCCGCACCATTGTTAAGCGCCGGAGCCAAAGTACTCGCATCCACATCGACCAGGTCCGCGAACGCCACGGGCGTGTCCGAATTCGGCACCTGCACGCATCGGACGAAACGCCAAGCATCCGGCGATTCGCCCACCGTCACCTCATACGCGAACGTGTTGTCGGTCGGCGTAACATCAACGGTGGCAGTACCGGTTTCCGACAGTCGCACGTCGAAGGAGTCACGCACGACGATGCGCTTGCCGACCCTGAACCGGCCTGTCGGCACCACATGCACCAGTTCGCCGGCCAAAACCGCGACGCCATCGGCGCTTGGATGGCCGAAATCGAAATTAATCTGAGTCAAAACATCCTCCTAGAAAACAGGGATATGGAACAATGAGAAAACCCACACACCCGCGCGCCCAACGGCAACATGACGATGTGTGGGATTATCCAACGGAATTGGAAAGGAACCAATGCTTTTCGACACATTCGTAACCACCGTTTGGAAACCCTCATGCGCGAAACTCCGCGAATGCACCAAAGTAGGCTACGAAAGCGCCCTGAACTGCCATATCCTCCCGCAATGGAGCGGAAGGGACATGGACGCGATCAGCATGGCGGACATCGAATCATGGTTGGACTCCTTCGATAAGCCGGGAGCGGCACGCAAAGCCTACGCGGTGTTCCGCGCGATACTGCGACTCGCGTTCAAACGCGGTTTGACCGACAACGACGTGACCAGACGCGAGATACGCCTGCCACGCCTACGACACTACGAGCCGCAAGTACTGTCCGTTCCGGAAGTACGACGACTATTGAAAGGCTTCTACGGGCATCCGCTCGAAGCATGGCTCTTGGTGTCCGTATGCGCCGGATTGCGCCGGTGCGAAAGCGTGGGCGTCGAATGGGCCGACTTGGATTTGCGTCGCGGCACCGTCACGGTGAAAAGGTCGGTGCAGTGGGTGGCGGGCCATGAGACCGTCACCGAACCGAAGACCGATCTGAGCCGACGAACCGTCGCATTGCCACGGTTCGCGGTCAAACGATTGGCGGAACTACGCCACGGCACGAAGACCGGACGACTGGTCGGCAACCTGAACGCGAACCAGGTGGCAAACCACTACCGCAGTTGGTGCAGGCGCATGAAGCTGCCATGCGTGCCTCCACGCAACCTGCGCCACACGTTCGGCACGTTGGCGATCAAGGCCGGGACCGACATCAGCGTGGTCGCGCGACAGCTCGGACACTCCGACATCCAAACCACGGCCAGATATTATTTGAAGCCCGATCTGAGCGTCCTCAAGGACATGCAGAAAGCATGGCAGAAACTCATATTGACCTGCTGATAGCATTCCGTAACCCTCCCATTTGGCAACGGCAGTAATGGCGGAATATACCCAATCGGTAAGGTATCTAACCCAAATGCGATCAAGTCCTTGAATGGCAGAGCCACACTGTCGTCCGGAACGACAGTGGCGATTCCATTCATCCACCCGTCATACCTGCAGCGTTCGGTCCAAGTATCGATTGCACCTGATGGAACGGTCAATCTGCTCGTTGGTCCTGAAATTACTGTCACAGGTGGAATCGTGGAAATCCATTTTTAATAGCATTCCGTAACCCAGACATGCCAACTGAAATTTCAGGACACCTCATCGTTCGTTCCGGCTGCTTATGGCGCTTCGAGCACCATCACGGTCAAAGACGGTCTGATTTTCGTGGACCTGGCTTCGTTCCGAAGCACCGTGAAAGTAGGCGATTTCACTGTCTGGCTGTTCAAAGCGGGCGTGAAGCCCTCCAGAACGGTCAATCTTGGGTGCGTCGCGAACGTGAACGGCGTCGCGTATGGCAAACAGGCGAGGTGGAATACTGACGGGTCGGTGACGATTATCGGAGGCGTAGGCTCGTCCGATATCGTCCAATGCTTCCAGAGGATCATTCCGGTGCCTGATGGTGTGGAATTCGTCTAGGCCGCCATCCAACAGCCGTGCGCCGTGGAGTAGGCGGATTTCGGGTCGCCTAGCATCTGCACCTTCCCGTCACGCTCGACAAGCAGACTGAAACCGCAGGACGGGAACGCGATGATGCTCATATCGGCGAGCGGGCGGAACGCTTCAGGGATGGTCTCATTCGCCGTCGAGTAGTTCTGCTGTCCACTGCCGGTGAACTTGACGTTGCCGCTGACCGTGACGATACGTCCGACGCGACATAGAGTGAGGCTGTCGTTCGTATACGGCGGTTTCCATTGCTGGGTTACGGAAAGCTATGACTGCTGCTTGAATGCCACCCAGTAAACGCGCACGGGTTGCTGATCATTCACCCACTCGTGATTATCCGCACGGCGAATACGGAAGCGCAATCTGCTGTCGGTCATGTCCCAAAAGAACGCTTCGAAAATCCTTCCCGCGGCATCCGACATACCGTTCGGGCACAGCTGGCACAATACGAAAACGCCATCGGTCGTTCGGAATGGATTATCGGCCGTCACCATGCCGTCGCGGTCGGTGGCGGCATTAATCAATCCGCAATGGGGTACGGAAAACTATCCTCATGGAATCGGATAGCAGAGCGAGCCGACGCAATTCTGATTGCTGCCAGCGGCTCCCATGTTCGCGCATCGGATGGTTCCGTCCGGCTTGACGCTGAGCATTCTCGCCGTCTGCCCGTTCGACACGCACACCATTCCATTGACCTCGACAGGCGGGCGCAATTCGGCGGGCAGCACGTATTCGCATTGCACTGAATCCCAACTGCCATTACCGATATTGCCGGAGTATTTGACCAGCATCATCATGCCGGTACGGATGACCGTGAAGCCCTTCGCGTTATACAGGGTTACGGAAAGCTATTCAGCCGGCCATACGCCTTGCCACAGGTAATGGTGGCCGACAATCAACGTCCCGAACACGCTGATTCGCCCATCGGGACGAATCAGCGCTGCCGCAACGTCATCACCATGACTGACTGAAGTCATGATTGCGTCAACTGATGATGGCCTGAATCCATTCGCAATGGTCTCATTAACATCCACATTGTAAAGATTCTTCAATGTGGATGTTGGACTTGCGCTGACTGTCGCAATCACAAGCCCATTGCGTTTTCGCAATCGCAGGACATCGCCAAAAAACGGGAAAGGCTGCCGTTCAAGGGTTACGGAATCCCACAAAGCCCCCCTCGGCGTGAACAGGCGCACCGGCGTGCCGACCGTGATGCCGTCAAGCGGGATACGCCACAACGGCATGTACGCGTCAACCGCGCCGGGCAGTATCTTCCCTGACGGAATGGTCGGGTCGGCGGCAGCAGTCGCATTCGGCGAACCCTTCAACACGACCAACTCCACCAGCTCATTACCGGTCTTGGAATCTCGATGGTAGTGCGCGCAAATGATGTCATTGCGTTTCATGCCCTGCGACCCGTTGGAGATCGTCACCGATTCCGCCGCCGTGATATGCCAGTCCAAGCCTTGTATCGACGCGCAACCAGTACCGATGGTGGCCTTGTTCGCACTGCCCATCGTGCACTTGAACGCGTCACCCCAGTCGAACACCACATCAGACTTAGAAAACTTGGCCTGATGGATGATCGCCTTGTCCTCACTTGAGATGTGCGCAACTCCGGCCTTGCCGTCAACCAGTTCGATGGTCACTGTCCGACCTCCTTCAACCATGCTTCAAACGAAGCGTCATCCTGCTGCATGAACGTCATGAAAGACGCATTGCATTGGGAACACAGTTCGTAGATGTCAGGCGTCACATCATCCGCGATGCGGGTCGCCTTGCCAGCCGAATAGCGGCGCACGGTGAACCATTCCCGCGCCTCCGTATCACCAGCGGCGACATAAGCGGTCTTACCGCACTTGTCGCACACGTACTTCACGTAACCGTCAGATTTCACTATCCAATCCTTTCAAACGTAAAACAACCAAGCGAAGGCAACTGCCTCCACGTGCCACCGAAATCAACGGAAGGGTCAACGCCCGTCGTGTTCATCACCACATAGCCGACCGGAAACACGACCCTCCCGGAAGCGCCGCCGCCGACATGCGCGCTGATGACACCATCCACGCTCACGATCGTGGAACCGTCCACCCTCACGCCACCCAACACGTCCGTGGACGCCTCCGGCAGAGTGTAGGCGTTCGCGCCCCGTTCGACCGAAGCGAGCTTCGACCGCTCGCCATCGGTCATCATGCCCGACTTCGCACTGTCGGCCACGCTCTTGGCCGCATCGGCGACGTTCTTCGCATCCTCGGCGGTCTGATTCGCCTTGCCGATCTGCGCCGCGAAACCGGAAGCCGTCCTGTTCGCCGACTCGGCGACCTGCCTGACGGCATCCAAATCCTCGGAAGCGACCTCCGCGTTGATCGTGCCGCCTGAAATCGACAGGCCACGGCCAGCCGTCAAAGACACGCCACCACCAGTCGAACCCGAAGACGAAGAGGAAGAACCGGAATAGTTCGCGTTCGCCGACTGCACCGGCAGTCCGACCTCGAACGTCGAAGCCAAAATCCCGGAATCGATTTTCACGATCCGCTTCGTCACCACGGCGGTGACGTTGACGCCGGAAGCATGATCCGCCGCAACAATCTTGTCATCCACGCGCAGACCGTCGCCGACCTCATCGGACAACGACACCTCGACCGAACCACCGGTCTGCAATTCCTGCAGATGCTTCTTCGTCTCGGATTGCAGCGTGCCCAAATCCGCGTTGGAATAGTCGTATGTGGCGCAGACTTCGTCAGCGCCTACGAGCGTCTGTGTCTGACTCACCACGCCGGTCGCGTCGGCGAAATAATTGACCACCAGACGGTTCTTGAGCTCCTGCGAGCCAAGGCCGATGAGATGATTCACCGCGCGACGGTTGGTCTCGGCCTTGAAATCCACCAAGTCGGAGTCGATCGTGTTGTCGATGATGCCGACCGGCGTGATGCCAAGCAGGATGTGATTATCCTTGGCCTGGAAGTCGAGGCGTCTGCCGCAGGATGCGAGCAGATTGCGGAATCCTGTGTAGGCGTCCACGTAGCGTGGATTCTGGAACATCCAATTCGACAGAGTGGAAGCATCGGAGGAATCGACAGTGAAAACCGAATCCAAACCGATGCGCTTCAAAAGGCTTTTGAGAATGTCAGGCAGCTTGCCGGAGACGGTCAGGTAATCCTGATTCGCGTCCGGCTGCAATATCTTCGCCGCCAACATGCCAGTCCACGATTGGCCGATCCACGTGGCCGTGGACACGCCACCGGAAACAGCCACACGACGGTCGACGATCCGGCCGCCCACGTCACTGCCGTCAATCCAGAAATACCAGCCACGTTCAATTTCCGGCGCAGACGGATCTTCGATGGTCAGCTCGAAATCGTTTTCGTCCGTGCCGCAAGCCCAATCCAACGTCACCTGCGATACGCTCGCATGTGGCGTCAGCTTGCCGTCTGCGATGATAACGTCCGCCATGGCACACCTCCAGAAACGTCAAACATGGTCAAATCGATGCCATAATTGCCGGAAACCGTCAACAGCGAATCTCCGGCCGGTATCGGCTCGAAAACATATGAGCCGCTTCCACTGCCGTTGCCGCGAACTCCCTTGTCGAAAACATCCGAAACGTCGCCGTTTTCGGCTGTCAACGTTATCGTCTTCCGCAAGCCGGTGGCCGATAATGACACATGACCGCCTTCCGGCACTGTCACGTCAACCGCATAGGTGTTGCCGCCAATCTGGAAAGACGGGTTGACGCAAGGGCCGAAAATGACCGCAGTGAACTCAGCGGCCTTGCCGGTCGGATTATTCACCGTCAAGGCGATTTTCGACGGAGCCAAATCGGTCGGCAAGTCCAGTGGAAGGTCAATCTGCGAGCCGGTGCCTGCCGTCATCGGAAAGAAATGCTGCACCGGCAGCGCGCGACGCCAGACGCCATCGCAAAGGACAATCGTGTAATCGACTTGCGCGTATTCCGGCCATGGCACCAGACCGAGAGAAGAACCGACGACATACGCCCGCTGGAACCATTCGCCATCAACGGTCAACGTGCCTGGCGTAACGGCCTGCACGTCCGAATCGAAAGCCGTCTGAGCCACGTCCAATCTTGACGGATCCGTGGTGCGGACGGTCATTTTCGCCGTCGAAGCGTTTCTGCTCACCGATTTGATGCCGCGAGTGGCCAGCGTGTACGTCCATGCGTATCCGCGCATTTCCTGCAAATCGGCGACCCACAGACTGCCGGTGTCGAGGTCGATGACCGTGCCGTCATGAGCAGTGTATTTAAGCTCGCGCATATCTGCGGATCAACCTCCCCAAGTCACGGTCGCTGACCGTCGAATCATCGGACGCGGCGCTGATGATCGCGCCAAGATCATTGTGCAGGCTGGTTATCGCCGCCACCACGGAAGCGGTATCAACCTGTACGCTGACCTGATTGCCTGTCATCTGATTGGCTGTGGCAAACACTTCGCGTGGGATGGCGCGCCGGTTCAGCGCGTCCATGAAGTCGACGCCGTAATAGCTGGTGGCGAGCGCGTTTTCGACGTATTCGCCGCGTGCGATGCGGCCGTTGTCGAGGTAGACGCTGTCGCTGGTCGCGGTGCCTGGCGCCCATTTCGGGTCGACGTAGCCGTTGAAGGCGTAGCCTCCGTTGGCGTATCGGAATCGGTCGCCGTCGTAGAGGCCGCCGGTGGCTCCTGTCGGAATGTTGCCTTTGGCGTTTTCCGGACGGTATCCGCTGGATGAGTATGTGCCCCCTGATTCGTCGACGTAGGTTCCGTGGATTTGGAAGTATTTGTCGGCGATCTGGTAGTTGCTCAGGTTGGTGAGCACGCTCATGGCGGGTGAGCCGTCTGCGTTGACGATGAATCCTTTGTCGTTGAGTTTCCATCCTTGGGTTTGGAGGAATTTGTTCATCGCATCGGAATTGTCACCTTTGAGGTAGCCTGTCTTGTCGTCGATTTTGGCTCCGTTCGCGATGGCGAGGGCGATCATGTATTGGTCGCTGTCCAGGGTGAGGGTGCTGGTTTTGGAGTCGATTTTGGCGTTTGTGGCTTGGGCGATTTTCTTCATCAGGTCGGTGTTGTCTCCGCTGATGGTGACGTGTTTGCCGTCCGGTGTTTCTTCGGCGGCGAGTTTGACCTGTTCGAATTTGGCGACGGCGTCGCCGGTGACTGTGACTTCGATGGTTTTCGAGTCGGGGGTGTTCTGCAGGCCGTTGACGAGTTCGTCGACCGCGTCGCGTGTGAGTCCGTAGGCTTGTGCGGCGGCTTCTGCTTCCTCCGGTGTTTTGCCGAGGGATTGCATGAGTTGGGTGAACGCGTCGTGTGCCTTGTCGATGTTCGGGTAGATGTCGTTGAGGCTGTCTCCGTTCTGCGCTTGGGCTTTGGCGCATTTGAGCGCCGCGTCGGCGATGTCGTTCAGGGCGCTTTGGTTCTCGCGTCCGGCTTCCGTGTTCAGGTCGAGGATTTTGACGTTCTGACTGATGGTGTCGTTCGCCGAGGAGATCTTGTTGGCGAGGTCGATTTGCGCGTCGGACGAGCTGATGGCGAACCCGTAGTAGGTCTGCATCGCGTCGATGACTTCGGACAGCGCGCTGGCGGTGTCGCTGACGGCGTCCGTAGTGGCACCGAACGCTTCGGCGAGGATGTCGTCGGCGCTGGCCGCTTCCTGCGCGTTGTCGGCGGATTGGCTGGCCGCGTCTGCTCCCGACAGGAGCGCTCCTGTCTTGTCGATGCTTGCCTGGGTGGATTCTTTTTCGGCCTGCGCGAGGTTGGCCGCCGAGATTTGGCTTTCCTTGTAGCCGTTTTGGAGCTCAGTGAGGCTGTTGGCCACAACCCTGTACTCGTTGCCGGTAAACAGGCCGCCCTGGTTTGCGAGCTGGGTGCGGTAGGCGTCAAGCTCCTTGTAGACTTCGTTGACGGCGGTCTTCTCGCCTTGGATGGCTTTGATATACGTGCTGTGTTTGATGCCGACCTTGTCGATGGCCTGCCACACGTTGTCGTAGCCGGTGATGAGACGACCGAGCCAGTTGTCGGTGACCCTCGCGCCGGACGAGTCGGACAGCGCCTTCTCGTAGTGTTGCGCGGCGGAGGCCCCCTCCTGCAGGGCGTTCGACAGTTGCGTGGACCGCTCCTGGGCTTTCTGCTGTTCGGAGATGAACGCTCCGAGGACCGTCGTTGCCACAGTGATCGCGACGCCCCACGGGCCGCCGAGCAGGTCGATGACGCTGCTGCCTGCAGTCTTGAACCCAGCGGTCTTCAACTCCGCCTTGGACACGGACGTGCCGAACGCCTCCATCTGTTCGGAAGCGCTCATCGAGGACGCCTTGAACATCTGGAATGCGGTCTGCGCGGAAGCCAGCGCGGTTTTGACTCGTTGGATCGGGTCTATCGCAAGCCCGATGTTGTTGGCCATGGTGCTGGTGCTGCCGTTGAGATTGCCTGCGGCCTTATGCACCGCGCCGAACACGCCGGCCAGAGACGCCATGACCACGAGCGTCTGCTGCACTCCGGACGGCAAACCGGCGAACGCGTCAACCAGCGTATCCAAGCCCTGCACCATCTTGCGCAAAGGCCCCTGAGCGCCCTCGCCAACGGAAATCATCAAGGACTCCATCGAACCACTCAGATTCTCCAGATCACCCTTGAGATTGTTGTTCTTCGCAGCCGCCTGCTCGGCGGCATAACCGCTTTCGGAGACGGCCTTCGTCCACTTGTTGACACCGGACTCGCCGGCCTCGTACAGGTAGTTCGCGGCCTTGATGGCATAGCTGCCGAAGATGGTCGCGTTCGCCTGGTTGCGCTGTTCGTCGGTCAAGCCCTTCTCGGCCTTCTGCAATTGGCCGGCGAAATTCGCCATGCCGACGAAATGGCCTTGAGCATCGTAAGCACTGATGCCAAGTTCCTTCATCGTGTTGGACGCTTTGGTGGACGGCGCGGCCAGTTTCATCAGCATACTGTTCAGCTGTGTGCCGGCCTCGGCACCAATGGTGCCGTTCTGCGCGAACAGGGCCAGTACGCCGGTGGTCTCCTGAATGTTCATGCCGAAACTGTTCGCCTGCGCGCCGCAATTGTTCAACGCCTCGCCGAAATCGGAGACATTGCCGACGGCCTTGCCGGCGCCAGCCGCCAAAGTATCGGCCACCTGGGAAGCCTGAGACCCCTTCAGATGGAACATGCTCAACGCGTTGGCCATGTATTCGGAGGCATCCCCAACAGCCATTCCATCGGACGCGGCCAGATTCAAAGCGCCAGACAAGCCGCCAGTGAGAATATCCGTGACGCTCATGCCGGCCTTGCCGAGATCATTGATCGCATCAGCGGAATCCGAAGCAGAATAAACCGTGGAAGCTCCGGCTTCGATGGCGGCGGCACGCAGCTGGTCCAATTGTGCGCCGGTCGCGCCGGTGTTCGCCTGCACGGTGCTCATCTGCTGGTCGAAGTCCGCGGCCATCTTCACCGCAGCCACGCCGAACGCGGCCACGGCCAGCCCTGCGGCGGTCATGCCACTGGCGATGAGCGCGGACTTGCGGCCGGTGTTCTCCATACCGGACGCGACCGTCTTCGCGGTGCTTCCGGCACGGGTCATCGCAGCCTCATATGAGGCTGTGTCCGCCATCAACCGGATGACGATGTTCTTGTTCTCCGCCAAAGCATCCTCCAAAAATCAGGTCAAATGCGCCACCAGGGCGTTCGCGGCCGGATTGCCATTGCCGTTGGCCTCTGTCCACCGTTTCATGGCCTGCTGCATGTGCGCGGTGGCCCAGCAGACGCTGGTTTCGGCATGCAGGGTGAGTTCGGCCTTCGGGTCTTGGCAGATCGAACGAGGCAAACCGCACATGGGGCACAATGACCGTTCGTATTCCGCCAACGAGCGCATCCAATTACGCTCCGTCTCATCCCATTCGACCTCATCGCCCCTGCTCGGACGCCAGCCCATGAAACGCTTATAAGAGATGCCGAGCTGGCGGCAGATGCGCAGATCCTCGACTAATTGTGGAGAACCTTCGAGGCGAGGTCGAATGCCGCTTTTGGGTCCGCTGCGGTGCCGTTCAGTTCGGCGATGGCCCGCCATAGCGGCGTGAACTGGCCATCGGTGAGTTCGTCGAACAGATTGCGCCACGCCTGTTCGGTCTTGTCCTCGTCGGCCACCGGCTTGCCGCCGATGGTCGCGGAGTCAAGCATGAGAGGCAATGCCGCGGCGGCGGTGCCGAACATGTCGTTCGTGCCGTTCTTATTGCGGTGCGCGGCCAGTGCCTGCGCCCACTTGCTGACCGGCAACGCCCGCAACGTGAGCTTCAATGTCTCCGCATCCGCCTGTTCGCGGAGCTGTTCTATGCGTTTGGCGGTGGCCTTAGCTTGCCGGTTAGTCCCAGCCTCCGTGACCTGTTCGCGCGTGGTCTCCTCGGCCAACGCATCACCCAATCTGGCGATGTCCTCGGCGGTCTGCTGGTTGAGGATAATATCGACCTCACGCGTGCGCCTGGTGACTTTAAGCATATGTGTTCCTTCGCTCTAATATTCATGTTCCTTTGCCGGAAAAGAGAAAAGAGGGTCCCGCACCGGCGAAAGGGATGAAAGTCCGATGCGGGAAGAATCAATCAGGCGACCTTCACGTTCTCCGCCCAGCCGGGAGCGCGGACGGAGAAATTGACCTTGCTGCGCAGCACGCTGTTCGCGGCGATCGCCACCTTGGCGCGCATGCCGATGCGGACCGCATACACGTTCACAAGGTCGCCGGCGACAAAAGTCTGATCCGTCTGCTTGCCGTAGCGTCGCACGAAATATCCCTCCGCGCCCTCGATCAAAGTCTCCATTGCCGCGTTCTGCGTGGAATGCGACGTGTTGTTGTTGTCGATGACCTCGATGCTCGGGCCACTGATCTTCTTACGTCCGGGATTCTCGTAATCCTGCGCGCTGTTCTCGCGCTGGTCGGAGATGGAATCCTGCGACGGCGAGCACGACCAGCCGCCCAAAGTGACGTAGTTGCTCAGGTCGGTTCCGGCGTTGATCTCTGCAGCGGTCGGCTTCTGGATGTTTTTGATGGACGGCACCCAGATCGTGTTGACCAGACCGTCCGCCGGTGTGGAAGGAACTTCAGTTCCCAGAGTCAAAACCATGACTCCTCCTTAAATATTTGGGGTCACATGCGTGACCAGTTGAATTTGAAAGTAAGAAGACGGCACTGGTAAAGCAGCGCCGTGTCCTCTGCGGTAAGTCCGGCCGCATAAGCGCCGGAATCGGAGAACAACGTCAGACAGCCGGTGTCGAAACCCTGCGCGACGAACCGTTTGCCAGCAAGTCCTGGAATCATGAGGTCATCGGCCAGCACGTTGACGGAATCGGCCGTAGTGCTCACGATGCGCACAAGCAAAGTGCCGATGCCGCAATGCACATGCTGCGTTTCGCCGACAATGTGACCGTTGGTCGTGACCGTCTCAATCACCCACGGCGGCTTGTCGGTCGGCTTCGGAGCGGTCTGCCGGTACACGGCCCAGCCCGTCGCTGGCTTCGGGATATGGTCGAGGATTGTGTCGGTCAACGTCATGATCGACGTCATTCAGACCACCTCCACTGCGGCACGCGCCACGTATTCCGCGAGCTTCGGAAGCTCTTCCTCGCCATGCTCGTAGAACCGGTGCGTTCCGCCACCCCTCGCGGTGCCGAAGAACGCGATGTTCGCGAGCGAACCCGCTCCGCCTTTGGTGGGGCCTATCTCGGCGGTGATGCGTCCAGCGGATTCCTGCAGCGTGTAGCTGATCGGGATACGGCGGAACGCCTTGTTGCCTGAGCCTTTCAGGTCGTCGCGAATCGAGTTCTTGACGTTCTGCGCGCCCTTCTTCACCGAAGCGGAGATCAAGGCGCGGCGAGCCACGCCCTTGGCGAGCAGCACGTCACCGAAGGTCGTCAATTGTGAAGCGTCGAACAGTCCGCTCATGCGTCCTCCTTCACGTTCCAACGGCAGGCTGTGGCGTGCGTCTTCTCGCTTTGAGGTGAGACGAGCCTGAGCCGCCTGCCGGCGAGCAGCGGATTGGCGGATTCTGTGACTTCCACCACGTCACCGGTGCGAAGGCCTGGAGTGCCATATGGAAAATGCACGTACAAAGACCAGACCAACGAGACGGCGCCCATGGCTTGGGCCGCGTTGCTTTCGGTCTGCTCGCTGGCGAGGCCGCCGCTGGTCTGCACCTTGCAGCTGCCTTCGTACACCTGTTCCTTGCCGGTGTTCGGCAGTCCCGTGTCCGGATCCGTTGTGGTGGCTCCGGGGCGGGTGACGACGCACTGGTCGGTCATGAGGCTTTCGGCCATCTGGCGTAGTTTCGGAAGGGCTCCGATGAGAGGTGCCATGCTTGGCATGTCAACCTCCTCAGTAGTCGTAGGGGTAGTGCGGCAGCGGGATGGCCACGGGTTCCGGAGCGATGACCGCCGTAGCAAGATCGCTGCTGACACGTTTCAGCAGCATGTCCCATTCCTCGTCGAGGATGGAGATCTCGCCGCGACTGCGCGAGCTGTCGATGCTGGTCTGCATGTTACCGTCGTCGATCTGCAGCATGGTGCTGCTCACGCCCTCAGGGTTGAGCGCCTTGCGTGCTACGGCGGCGGATTCCACCTCGATGACGGTCTCCTGATATCTCTCGTCCCTGCACCATTCGTCCAGCACTGGGATGCGGTTGCGGATCATCATTTCGGCGCGGCGGAGCCATTTCCCGATCTGCCTGCCTTCGGTGCTGTCGAAGGCGATGTCGCGGCCGAGTTCGACCGCGACATCGTCGATTTGCGCCCATGTCATGGGATCACTTCGCGATGATACCGGCGTTGCGCAGGCTGGTCAGCAAAGCGTTGATGGTGGCCACCTCCTGACCTGTGGTGGCGTCCCTCACCGCAGCAGCCTGCTTGGCGGGCATGCCGGACAGCACCGTGTCGAGCGGCTTAGCTGCGCCGCCCGGCTGCGTCACATACACCGCGCTTGCCGGGATCATGTTCTCGTGACGTCCGTTCGTGGTCTCCTTCATCATTCACCATCCTTCGCACTGGTCTTCTTCTTCGGCTTCGCGGCGTCGGCGACCTTGCTCGGTTCGTCGGCCTGCACCTCGGCCACTGTGTAGCCGTGACGCTGAAAATAGTCGGACGGATCCACGTCGGTCTCACCGACGCCACCGACGAAGGTCACGCCGGCGGTGACGCCGTTGTACTCATTATTCGGAGCTTCGATTCGCCACATCATGATCACCTGACCTTGATCTTACGGAGCACGCCAGCGGCCTTGGCGGCCTTCAATGCGACGCCGACCGGACCAAGTTCGACCTCGCCGCGATGCACTGCGCCCGGCTGGGTGAAGTCAGGCAGCCAGGTCTTCACGAGGGTGCCGTCGGTGGTGGTGATGCCGCAGAAGCCGTCCAGGCCGACGCGGTACGCGTACAGGCTGGTGGTGCCGTCTAAGGCGATGGGGATGATCGGATCGTTGCTGCCGGCCTTCTCTCCGGCATCGGCGAAGAGGATGCCGCCATAGGATTCGCGGCTGATCGGACGGCCGTTCGCGTTGACGAGACCATCGATCGGCTCGCGCACGTACATGCTGGTGCGGCGCACCATGGCACGGACGCGGGCAAGAGCCTTCTTGTTGCCGACCACGATGGTCGGCGTGCCGTCAAGCAGGTCGAGGAACTCGTCGAGCGTGTCGATGGCCTTGTTGCCCTTCTCTCCTTCGAGGTCGGTCCAGTCGTAGGTGTCGGAGGTGGGCTTCATCTCGGTGCTTGAGCCAGTGAGCGCCTTGTCCAGGCCGTCGAAGGCCTTATCGTTCACACCGGTATCGCCGTTGATGACGGTATCCTGGAACAGGGTTATCGCGGCCTTCACCTTGTCGTTGATGTTGCGGGTCACCTCGTCGGATCCCTTCGGACCGATGTTCGCGAGGATGCGGTCGATCTCGAAAGCGCCGCCGAGCACGGCGAGCGTGGTGCTGTACTTCTTGGTCGTGGTAGTGCTCGGCAAGTATTCCGTGTTGATGGCGCGGAATTCGGCGGTGGGCTGGGTCTCCTGCCGACGGTAGGAGTAGTCGAGCGTCGCGCCGCCTCCTGCGGGGTTCACGGCATCATCGAAGATGAGGGAATCAAGGATGACGCTGGACTTTCGAAATTCGTCGATGACGAAAGGGTCGTAGTCTTCGAGGGCGTTGTTCTTCGCCTCTGCGAGAGTGACAGCCATAAGGTTGTCTCCTTCCTAAGGAATCGGTTACTTGTAATATGCGGAAATGGCTTCGGAGAGACTGTGCGGCTTCGGGTCGCCGCCCTTGCCCTGACTCGGGTCGGGCTTGACGTTCGGCTTGTTCTGCACGCTGACGAGCTTCAGCAGGCTGTCCGCATCGGCTTCCAGCTCCTCGCGAGTGGATCCCTGCAGACGTTCCGCCAAGACCTTCGGCAATTGCTTGTCGACGGCGACTTCGTATCGCAGTGCCTTCGCGGCATTGCCGGTGTTGGACTTCTCCAGGCTGGCGATCCTCTCGCTGGCCTTTTCCGCGTCGGTCTTGTCGCGATCCTCGAACTCTTTGATTCTGGCGTTCGCGGCGGCGAGCTGTTCGCGCAGCGACTTGTTGGCCCGGCGCTCGTTCTTGAGCGCGGTCATGCCGTGTTCGCCGAGCTTCTCGTCGCCTTCGCCGCCGGTATTCGCCTGTGGGTCGGATTGCGGCGGCTCAGGCTGCGGCGGCTCTCCGCCGCCCGGTTCGGCACCGGTCTCGATGGTGCGGATGCGGATGAGATTCCACCATTTCCTATGCATTGTGTTTTCTCCTTGTGGTTTCCTTGGCCGTCACATCGCGTGCCGGCGCCGACACCATCGCGATGCCGGTGAAAAATTCGATTTCGGCTAGAGGATCCAGCCGTACTTGTAGAGCATGCCCAAGGCCTTCTCATGATCATCGCCGCAGCGTGCGTAAATGGTCTCGGGCATGAGACGCGGCCTGTCGACCTTTGTGTACCGGCCGCCGTTCTTGATGAATTCCTTGGCGTATCCGGAGTCGATCATGCGTGATGCGGCGAGTCCGTGGCGCGTGGTGCCCTCGGTCGTGTACTTGATGTTCCGCCCGTCGATCTGGGCGGTGCGGATGCCGCGTTGGGCGTTAACCAGCTGGTTGAGGTCGGCTCCGTCCGTGTAGGCTCGGGCGTTGGCCCTTCCGCCAAGGACTTTGGCGAGCTGGCCTTCGTCCAGTGAATCGAGGTATTCGTTCGGACTGGTGCATGCGTTTGCCGGTGCTTTAGGACCGGTGTAGACGGCGATGCAGTCGCAGTGCGGATGCCTTTCGAAAGGCGTCTTGCCGCATGGCTGTCCGGCGAGGATGACGCATCTTCCGCAGCTCGGCGGTGTCAGGCCGCGCACGTAGGTGGATTGGTAGCAGATGCCGCGAGCGGTCATGCTTGTGGCCGACCGGTGAGTGTCCGCCAGCATGGTGCGCGTCCTGAGCACCAAGGTCACGCCTATGCGGTCCATGGCCACGTCCACCGGAGCGCCGTTGGACACGGCCCGCTTGCCGATGGTGATCGCCGTCCACATCGTGTCCACGGTATCCATGCCGTTGCCGTTCACACCGACCCACTGCCATGGGTCCGGCTTGTATTCCGGGTGTGCTGCGTTCATGTCGAAGCGTTCCATGATTTTCGGCGTCGATGCGATCGCGTCGGCGGCGGTGTGGTATTGCGCCGTGTCCAATACTCGGAAAAGTTCAGGCATCATGTCCGCGAAGGCGGCGTCGAAGTCTGGTTGCGCGTGCTTATGCCACAGTCTGAGCACCGTCGCGGCCAGCCGGTTGCTTCGGCTGCGCAGCAGACGGTTCTGCGCCGTCGCCTCCTGCGGAAGCGTCTGACCAGCCATCGTCGCCGCCATAGTCCACGTCCTTCATGAATTGGCCATAGGATTCGCTGATCTGCTTGGCGAAGTACTCGCGCTCCTTGTCCTTGCGGGCCTCGCTCCAGCCAAGCTCGTCCCATGCCCCCTCGCGGGAAAGGATGCCGGACGCCATGAGCTTCGTGATCGCATCAGCACGCTGAGCGTAGGTAGGCGTGTTCGGATCCTCCCAGTCGCAACGCACCAGGTTCGCGTTAATGTCGTCGCTGGTGGCGAGCTTGTGCGCCACGGCCATGACCTGCGACCACGCATCGCCGTCGACGGCGTTCTTCAGCTCGACGTTCTTCACCAGTCTCAGCTCGTCGGCGCGGATGGCTCCCTCGGCTGCTGGATTGGCGGTGTTCATTCCGAAATAACGCATCGGAAGACCGGTGATGGCGCTCATCTGCTCGCTCAGCAGGTCGATGACCGTCTTGAAGTTCGACAGGTCAGATGCCGTGAACTGGCCGAATTTCGCGTTCGCGTTCTTGGAGGTGAGCATCGAGTTGAAATAGGTCTTTATCGCCGATGCCGGCTGTCCGGTCTTCGCGTCGATAAAGTCGTTGTGCGTGACGCCGATCGCCCATTTGCCTGGCACCGCGTGAGTTTCCATGGCGATCTGCAGGTCGAGGATGGCGCGTGCGGCCATGTCTGTCGGCCGCACCACGTCGGCCATCTCGCTCTCGCCAAGGAAGTCGCCGGCGCGCGGACGGTTGAGGAACTGCACAACAGGGACGACGCCGAGGTGGTGGTCGTCGCGGCCAGTCATGACCCACTTGCCGTGCTGTTTCTCCAGCCAGAGCGTGTATTCGGGCGTGTACAGCGTCGCGTAGTCCGGCGTCCCGTTCTCCCAAGGGTCGAAATAGACGCGGAGCGCTGATTCGACGGTTCTCGTACGCGGGTCGATGCGCGCGATCATGTTCCTGGATGATTCGACGGTGATCAGTGGATGCCGTCTGTCCTTCGGATTCGCGCCGACGCATACGAAGCCGTGGCCCTGCACGCGTGTCTCTGTGTGCAAAAGCACCTGCTGCGATTCCATGTTGTTGTATTCCCAAAGCTCGCGCAGCTCGTTTGACACCATGTCGTCATCCGGTATGGAGAAGGATTTGACCTGCTGGCGCTGCACGACGCTATCGACCACGATGCGCGGCCAATTCAGCGGAAAAACGAACGAGCGGAGTTCGGCTGGCACGGCGATGCCGATGCTCTGGATGACCTGTTGTCCGCGATAATAATCATCCCACTGTCTATGATGCTTGCGCAGTCGTGCAAGCCTGTAGGTGAGGCTCCTGATGAGCTTCGCGTCATCGTCGGAAAGCCTCGATGCCTGTATCAGCTCCACAACAGCCTCCTTACCAGCCGTACACCATGACCGGCGAGCCTCCTGCGCTCCAGCCGAGCGCCCTCATATCGGACGCCGCCTCGTGCGCGAGGATGTCAGCCATGGTTATATCGATCTTCTGATTCTCGCTCGGCTTGCCGAGCACATACTTGTCACCCGGCTTGGCAACCTTTCGAGCCGCCATCATGTGCAGTTTCGCCACCGGGTCGTCGCTGTGGGTCGTGGTGCCGTCCGTCGTGTCCGTCATGAAACGGGTGAGCGCATCGTACATGCGGCCGGTACGGTTCGTTGGCCACTGCACCACCACATCCTCGCCGAAACGAACACTCCAATCATCGATAAGCGACTCCCACAAATGAGGGTCGCAGTAGAATCGCTTGACCTTGAAATGATTGAACAGGTCGGAAACGGCGGCATCGACCTCGCTGCGTGGGATACGTCCCTCCCATTCGACCGGATTCCAATACGTCGGCCGCCTGTCCACGCCGTAGACGGGTGTGAACCGGTAGCCGCCCACGGTCTCGGCGCGAATCGCCGACCAGTCGCCGGACTGGGAACCGTCGAAGCCGAGGCATATCTCGGTATCGTCGGCCGGATACGGGCGCTCGTCGATGCCGTCATCGTAGAGGGCTTCGGGCATGTAGGAGCCGAGGCCCTGCACGAGCTCGCAGCCGAAGAAACGGCGCGCCTGCGCCGGGTCACGCGGCAACAGCTCCTCGCATGTCGCCTCAATCGCGTCCAGGTTCACCCACGGCGAACCCCTGTACACGAATTCGAGAATCTTCCGCCGATCATCCTTGTCGGTGAAATCGAGTTTCGGATCATGCCGGGGGAAGAACTTCATGATGTCCGTCGCCGGCGACTCGTAGGTTGCCTGCCCGAAGCTCGCGTCCATGGGGTCCCACGGGTTCGTGAGCTCCAGCATGCGCCCGTCCATGCCGGTGACGCCACGGAGCACGGTGTCGGCGACCTCGAACATGCCGGAGCGCTTCGTGTACACGCCGGACTCGTCGCACAGGGCGAAGTTCACGGGATTGCCCAGCTTCGAACGGGCGGAGGCGGTCACGGGGTCGATGCGCCCGCCGTTGGGCAGGCGGATGAAGCCCTCGCGCACCTTCATCAGGTCGTCCAGATGGCCGTTGCGCACCATGGTCTGCAAAGGCCGGTACACGTTCGCGGTCTGCTCCTCGCTGTTGGCGAGCAGCTGCACCAACGCGGTGCGCCTGGGCATGCCCATCGGATCTCCCGGACGGTACTCGTAGGAGAAGCCGCATCCACATCCCCAGTCCTCGCAGCGGAACTCCTCGCCGCCTTCGGCCCAGCCGCAAAACACGCAGGGGCCCACGGCCTCGAAACAGGCCACGGCAGCGCCGAACGGCGACTTACCAAGCTTCTGGCCGCCGACGATCTGGCCGCGACGCCATTGGAACGCGCCGCCCTGCAACGGGCGCGACGCATTGAACCGCGTACCGGCCTTGACGGTGTAGAAGTCCACCGCGTTCGCCAACTGCCAGCCCACGAGGCTGAACGGCTTGTTGAGGTCATAGCCGGAAGGCACCACGCAGTGGGCGCGAGTCCATGCGGCCATCAGGAAGCCCAGCGAGGCTGGAGGCTGCCTACGTTCCGCCATACGACACCTCGCTTATTCCTGCATCGACTGCCATTCGTCGCGCGGATCAGGGAAATCGACTATCTTCGCGCTCTTCCTATGCGGCTGGGGTTTCTCGTCGGCCACGATGCGCCAACCGTTCAGCCGCAGCCCCTGAGGGGTGAGCCCGATGGAATCCGCGTAGCGGCACAGGGTCGTCCGGTCGGCGGCCTTCGCGTCGGAAGACTCGCACAGCACGTACTGGCGGACGTAGAGGGCCACCATGTGCTGCAGGTACTTGTACTGCGGGCGGCTCCACGCATACCCCTGCGGGTAGCGCCACAATTCGTTCCACACGTCACGCTCGCGCTCGTTCCACTGCGCCGAAGCCGCGTCGTCGGGCTCGCGATGGAAGCCGTCATCGTCCTTGAACGTGAACCAGACGACGTACCGCGGCAGCGGGAACTTCGGGTGAGGCCGCCTGTAGCCGTTCGCGGGCAGAGCGAACAGGCCGGCGGCGCGCTGCTGGAACGCCTCGGACGAAGGGTCGGGCATCCTGCCCGCCTTCGCGCGGGCCCCACCGCTGGGCATGGCCAATCACCTCTTCCTTCGACGTGTAGGCAGCGGCGTCACGCCCATGTTCCTCGCCACGTCCCGCTCGTTCGGCTCCTGTTGGAGCGTAAACAGACGGTCGCGGGCCGCCCTCATCTGTCCTGTTCCGCGTAGTATCTACGATTCGCCGCCTCCCAAACCTCTTGGCTGCGGTTCGGGGAGGGTCGGTCCTTGTCTCGGGCCAATCTCTGTCTGAAATGTTTGAAACGCAAAAACTTGCGAGTCACCTCACCGGCGGTCTCGGCGGGGTTCGGCGGGGTTCCATCCCCACCCCGTCGCCGTTAGTTTTCCGGCGGGGGCGTTGGTTCCTGTTTGTTCCAGTGTTCGCGCATGCGGTTGCTGTCGGCTGCTCCCGCTTTGCGGTTGCAGCTCGCGTGTTCGGGTCCGTTGTATCCGTCGCGCCGGTCGTTATGCCCGAGGTCCCATGCTTGGCCGCGGGTAACGGGCAGGTGGCAGCGGGGGCAGAGTGGCGCGGCCCCGTTGTCGATGGCCGCTTGCCATCGGGCGCGGAGCCGCTTGTGTGGGGCACCATACCCCCGTTGGGTGGCGGTGCCCCTCTCCCTCTCGTGGGCCCTGCCGTGTTCGGCGCAGTAGCGTTTGCCTGCGGGTATGAGCTGTGGGCAGTGGGTGTATGAGCATCTGCGTAGTGCCATTTGTTGTTTGCCTGGTCCTGCGTGTCGTGTGTCCCCGGCTTGCATATCTATAGTTATTGTGTTACTATAGATATGTCAGCAGAAAGGAGGTCCGATGAATCCAAAGGATTGGTTCGATGTCATCAACGGCATCATCGCCAACGTCCTCGCCGCGATAGCCATAATCATCGCAATCAGACGAAGACCGAAGCACAAGAAGTAAAACAGGTTCCGGCTAACCCTACTAGCCGGAACCTCCCCGCCAATCCTATCTCATCGGAAACACATCATGAGAACATCACTGATTTTCGGAATCGTGGCCCTGACGTTCGGAGCCATGGCCCTGGGCGGCGCGCTATCCGACAGCCCGATAGTATCTGGCAGCTTCGGTCTCGCGGCCGGAATCATGGGCCTTGCGGCCGGAATCATCAACGGCAAGGAAGGCAACAATGACGACTGAATACCTCGGCGTCAAACAGGTCGCCGAACGCCTCGGCATCACCAGCGGCGGCCTGCTCAACCTCAAACTCCCCGAACCCGACGCGACCATAGGCCGCACTCGGGGCTGGCTGCCTGAGACCATCGATGAATGGAACGCCCAACGTCCGGGACGTGGTGTCGGCGGAGGAAGGCCACGCAAGAACAAAGCATAGATACGCGAAAACCCAGCCACTTGAGCTGGGTTTTCGACACTTCTGCCACTGCATATTATGGCTTCACCTAACGGATTTTGTCAAATCGGGGCCGATGAGCAGCCGGTACACGTCGCAGTAGGCGTATCCATCCGCATGACGGGGCAGTTTGCCGCGCTGCTCCCACGTGGTGATGGTCTTACGGCTGACCTTGAGCCCCGAGACGGCGAATGCCTTGGAGATGTCCGCCGCCGAACCTCGCTCGGAATCATCCCAACACAATGTCTTGAGTCGGCGCAGTTTGACCGTCTGAGCTCGCTGTTCCCTCCCGCACACGGGACAGGTGACCCACTGGTCTGCCGCGCCTGCGGTGAGCATGGTCTCGCATAGTTCGCAGTTGCCGATTTCGCGGCGTTGTTCGGGCGGGTCCAAAACCGTATCGACCTTGCGGGCAAGGTCGTTGATGACGTGCATGTAGAGGCCGGCGTCCGCGACCGTGGTGAGTTTGGGATGTCCGGCGCATGCGATGAGCGTGGCCATCAGATCCTCGTTGCGTTTGTCTTTGCGCCAGTCCAAGGCGTCGATTCCGTCAAGACGATGCCATAGTTCGCGGGCCGTGGCGTCGAGCATGTCGATGAGGTCGAGCACGTCGAGCCTGATTGGCGTCGGGGGAGTGGCCGTCTGGATCCTGACCGGCGAATGCCCTCCCGGATGCAGTGTCGCGTCCAATGAGTCGTGCAATGGCGTGATGTCTCGCGCGAGTCGCAGGAGCGTGCCGGCGAACCGCAGCTCGCATGCCTCGCACAGTGAGTATCCCTCTTCGGTTATCGTTTTGCAGTTCTGGCAGTTCACGTTAGCCCCTTCCGGCTGGTCGGCTAGAATAGTGTTTGCTTCTCGCCCTGGCCGACCTTGTTGGCTGGGGTTTTCTCATGCTTGAGCTGGCTGTATGGCATGTTCCATATGCGTTTGAATTCGGCTATCTCCTGTTTCGACAGTTTCGGCCCGCCCCACGGCTTGCCCGGCGGCCGCTCGCGGCTTGGTGGTTTGAACGGTTTGACGCTTATCCGGGCGAGATGACACATGTGCATGGCCAGATACTGGCCGTCCGGTCTGATGCCTGCATCTCCGCAGGTGCTACGGAGCAGCGGGTGGCCGACGGAGGGAAGCCACGTGACGCGGGTCAACGGCCGGCCGAGGATTATCGCCACGGTCAGGTCGTCACCCGCCACACACCCGTAGTCCCACGATTCCCACACGTTTTCCCGATCCTGGATCACGTACAGGCCGCACCCCTCGCAGACGGTGACAACGAGGGGACTCGTTTTCGGGATGAACGTGCGCAGCCATGCTGGTTTGCGTTCACGGGCGCGTGGCCTGCTCACTCCTCCATTGCCTTTCTTCTTGCCGCGTCGAACGCGATTCTGATGATGTTCTCCATCCACGCGCCGGGGAGCGTGATGAACTTTCGGGTTTCGGCCATGGCGGCGGCAATCTCCTCTTCGGTGATTCCGCGTGACGCTCCGGCCTTGTATCCTCGTCCCCACGCCCACTGCAGGCCACTGTCGACGTACGACGGGTCACGCTGCTTCTGCGCCTCGATTTCACTGCCGATGATGCTCATTTGCCCCCGTTTCGTTGTTGATTGCCGTTTCGATTCGTATGCACAGGTCGAGCGCTTCCCGCCATCCGGCCTGGTAGCCGAGCACATACGCCTCTGCCGGCGACTCGCTGCCCAATCCCGCTGAGGCCAGTGCGCTGAGCGCCCGTTGAATCACGTCAATCGGTCCGGCCATGGGTCAGTCCTCCCATTTGATGTCCTGGATTTCATGCAGCACCGCTTCGCAGGCGGTGATGAGTACGCTGAGCATACGGCGGCCGTGATGTCCTCTCCGGTCAAGGTTGAACAGGACGGGATGGCCTTGACTCCACTGGTCGATGCCGATGGAGGCGATTGGGATGGTTTCGACCAGATTGGTGTCAGCATCCTCACAGCGGTATTGGATGGTGACGGATTCTTTCATGCTTCCTCGCTTTCAGTCGTGTAACAGTTCGCGTCGAGCCAGTCGGCGATGACGCGGAAGTCCTTGGCCCATTGGATGCGGTTTTCCCGCTCCCGCTCGTCCTTGGGAGCTGGTTTCGGCTCATTGAGGTTGAGTAGTCCGTATTCGGGTTTCTTCAGATAGTGGCAGCGGGCGCGTCCGCGTCCCTTGCCGGCTTGCTTGTAGTTGATGAGCTGGAGTATGTGCAGCATCTCCAACGCCTTGGTCGGATCGAAGTTCGGGGTCTCAGAATCCGCATCGAAGCGCTTTCGAAGCTCGGGCGTGGTTCCCTCTCCATTGCCAAGCTCCCATGCGGTCGCTTCGATCTGCTCTCTGAATGTGAGTGCCATTTTGGGGTTTCCTTTCTGACGTTTTTTGGTTGGGAACAACTAGTGTCGTTGACGTGCTTTTTTTGCTGTTCCGGAGGGCCGAGTCGCAGTTGTTCCCGCACCCACCCACACACGTAGTGTGGGTGGGGAGTGCTGGGAACAGCTGGACATCGCTACTCCAGTTGTTCCGGGAACAACTCGGAACAACTGGGAACAACGGGAACAACTAGATTTCGAGATGGTTTTCCTTATCCAATTCGTTCGCCTCCTCCCTGCTCATCCGGTCCACGAAAGCGTCCGATTTCGGGTCGTTCATCTGCCGGTATGGTCTGACGCTGGCGTAGATGTTCCGGTTGTTTCGTCCGGAGCGGTTGCTGATCCACTCGCCCTCGAGTAGCCGGTTGATGGCGGTGAGCACGGTGGTCTTCCGGGCGCTTGAACCGTCGTCCTTCAGCAGTTCGATGATCTCGGTCTGGTTCGGCTCCTCGGGCGCGTTCTCGACGATCCGGCTGATCTTCTCCATGAGTCCGGTTGGCCGTTCGAGGCCGCGCTGTCGCGTGGTTTCATCGCTGGGCATCATGTTGGGGCGTGCGATGGTGACGCGCATGAGTTTCGGATCCGTGCTGTTGATTTCGATGCGTGCGGCTTCGCGCAGGTGGCTGCCGTTGCTGCTCCAGCTGACGGCGCAATGCTCCTCGATCTCGCTGATGCGGTCCTTGCCTGATTTGATGACGATGGTGCCGCGCACGCCCTTGCCGACTGGTTTGGTCATGTCCACCGAGTAGCTGATGCCGTCGATGAGTGCGAGTTTCTGCATGCTGCCTCCGGCGTATCGGCCGCGGTTGTCCTTTGACTTGACGACGTGGTCTATCAATACGACGGCGGGTCCGCAGGCCGATATGAGTCGGGGCATGGTGTTGTACCAGGCGGCGATGTCGTCGCCGGAATTCGAGTCGAGTCCTGCGTAGGCGAGACAGCTGGTGACGCCGTCGATGACGGCGAGCGTGGCGGTGTCGGCGTAGTCGAGGGTCTCGCGCCAGCCGTCGAGGCTGGTGGGGCTGCTGGGCTTGGCGCTGGGGCGCACGTAGTGGAAGTGAGCCACTATCTGCTCGCCGGTCACGGCGAGCAGCAGGAGACGCTTGACGACGTTTCTGGCGGAATCCTCATAGTCGATATAGATCACGTCATGTCCCTGTTTGAGTTCCTGGGCGGTGGCGATCTGGGCGAGCATGCTTTTGCCGCAGCCGGGTTCGCCGTGCAGGTCGTTGACCGCTCCCCGGTAGAAGAGCCCTTGTCCGTCCTCGCGTTGGAACACGGTTGGCGTGGGCGGCAGTTCAACGCCGGACGCCAACTGGGTGAGGTCTTCGAACTGCCAGCTGGAGGAGGCGTTTTTACTTGCCTCGTGACTTTCCATTGAACCGTTTTGAACCGATGCGACGGGTGTTGAACCGGCTTGAACCGGCATTGTTCCAGTGTTTTGAACTGCTTCCGGGTGACTTTCCCCCATTTGACTCGCAGCCGCGTTTTGGGTGAGTTCGTCGAACTCGCCGGGCGTCATGCGTTCGATTTTCAACTGCCCGCACGGATCCACATGCGATTGCACGCCGTTGACCTTCTCCATCGCGCCACTGAGAATGCTGGCCCATTCGCGTGCCGCCTCACGCTCCTTGCCTTGACGGTCGGGGGCCACCTCGGCGATGAACCGTGGCTTCAATTGGTTGATGGCGTCGAGAGCCCCCCGGTGTCCCTCCTGCGCGAAGTTAACCAACGCCCAGACGGCCTGCAGCGTGGTGTCATGCCTTGAGCCTTTGCTTGCCGGGTTGGCGAGCGTCTTGTTGAGGAACGTGTTGACCGCCTTGCACATGCGGTCGTCGTATTCCCTTGAATACGAGGGAGTTAAAGTGGTTGAATTCGACACTCTGTCGGGTTTGCGCAGGTAGTCCACCCACTTCCATGGCAGTGTCGCCAAGTCGCCGATATGGGGGAGCGTGCCGGAGAATGCGCCGCTTGGCGTGTACCAGCAGTACATTTCGCCGCTCGGGTGGATCGACGGCCAGACCACGGAATACCGGTGGCCGGGCTGCAGGATGTCGACTCCCTCGATGGCGCCGCCCTTCCACGCGAGGCCTTCGGGCACCTTGTAGAACAGGTGGCGTGCCGGCGAGTCGATGCCGTGCGCCGTGCTGCTCCACGTGGCCGGCAATGCTCCCAGCTCCTGTGCGAGTTCGCTGATGCCTTTCGCCCCGTCCGCCTTGACCTGATGGCCTTGTGCGGCGTCGATGTCCAACACCAATACGCCTTCTGGTATGACGATGCCCGTGTTCGCGTTCGGGGTCGCCTGAGACCAGACCTGTACTTGTTCGTCGGTGACGGGTTTGCGGCTGCGTCCCGTGAAACCGCTGGGCGGCGGGGTCTTGCGTCCCTCGGGCAGGGGGATGACCTGCATCCATCCAGCCGCACGGTACAGGGGTGCGGCTGCCGCGTATCCGTAGATGTCGGTCATTCCTGGAACTCCTTTGACGTGATGTGAATATGTAGGGTGCCGTGCACGCCTTTGCATTCGTGCGGGCCGCTTGGATACGGCTACGGCGGTCGGGACTGGTATCAGTCCTTGTCGGAATCCTTGCTCTTGTGCCAGCCCAGGAGCACGAGCCTCACGCTCATGAGCTGGAGGCTTTCCGAATCGACGTCACGGAAACCGACCTGATCGGAGGCAAGGGAATCCATGTCCTCACCAGTTCGATCCACTGGTTCTGCAGATGTTTCAGAAGCTCGTCCACTAGAACTCACCTGTTTCCGGCTGCTGTTCGGAACCCCCGTGGTATTGGGGTTGCGCCTGGTCGGTGACGGCGGTGACCGCTTCGACAGGCACGCCCAACAGGGCGGCGATCTCCTGCGGCGGCTTGCCCATGGCCTTCAACTGGCTGACCTGCATCGGATCGGCCTTCGGCTGCTGTTGCGCCGGCGGGTTCCACGGGTCGACCGGAGCCGGCGCATACCCCTGATTCGGGGCCTGTGCTGGCGGCTGTGGCGCGTACTGCTGCTGCGGGTATTGCTGCATGCCGGACTGCTGGGGCTGGTTCATGGCGAGGTCGGCCGGCGACTGGTGTTCGATCACATATTCGAACAGTTTCGGCGCGTTCATGCCGGGCTTCGCCTCGCCGAAACCGGTGAACGTGGCCGTGAAACGGTCGCCAGGCCGCACTTCTGCGGCCTTCCTCAGCCCGGCGTTGTGCAACGCCTGAAGCCATGCGCGCCGCTGGAGGCCGAAGCCCTTGATGTACACGGTGCGCCGGCCGTCATCGTCCTCCACCATCGGATCGGTGACGCCGGTGTTGATGGTGACGAGCACCTGCATCTGCGGCTGTCCGTCGTCGAAGAACTTCGGCTGGCGGGACTTGAAATCGCGGATCTGGTTGGCGGTCACGTTCTCGATGATTCCGCTGATCGACGTGCCGGGCTGTTCGAACTTCGCGCCCTTGCTGCTCTGCGATTCGATGCTGGCAAGCATCTGCTCCGGGGTCATGGACACGGCCGGGCGTGCCGGCGGCTGACCATACCCTTGCTGATACCCCTGTTGGGGGTAACCCTGCTGAGGGTAACCATACTGTTGCTGTGGTTGTCCGAACATGATTGTTTTCCTTTCGTTATTCGGTGAACTGGTATTCGGATTCGATTAGGGGGATGAGTTGGAGCCATTTGTCGGGCACGTCCGGCCACGGCTTATCGTCGAACTCAGGGAGCGCCGACATGTCAGGCCAGACCCGGCCCTTGCAGGAGAAGCACCTGTCCGGGCCGGCCGCCGGCAACTGTTTGATCCAGCTGTCGCGCACGTCGGCGCCCTCCGCCTGCTCCACGCAATCCATGAGGTTGACGAGCAGTTGGGCCCGGGCCAACGCCCATTTGCCGGGCTCCGGGTCGAATCTGGTCTCCCAGGGCAAAGCGTCGCCCAGACTGGTCTTGTTGCGAGGCAGGAAGTAAATGCAGTTGCGTTCCACCCGTTCGCCCTCGTTCTGCAATCCCATGCCGTAGAGCGAGGCCTGCACCCGGTACTGTTGCGAGGGGCCGTGGGCCTTGACCTTGGTGACGGTTGTGTTGCCGACGATCTTCCAGTCGATGGTGCTGTTGGTTTTGCGGTCCCACAGGTCGATCGATCCGGTGACGTCATAGCCGCCGTGGAGGCCCTGCAATCGGCCTACGGTGACCCGGTACTCCGGGCGCCACCGTTCCGCGAGACAGTGCACGTTGTCCTCGCTCGTGTACGGGAACTGGGCCGCCGGCTCCCCGTTCAGTTCGCGGAACATGGTTTCGAAGTGCGCGTGAACGCACGTGCCGATGAACGGCAGCCAGCCCGGGGAGCGACGCTCCGGCCAGCCCGCAAGTTTGGCGGCGAGGCAGTGCACGCAGTCCGTGCCCAGTTCGCTCGGGCCTATCTCACGTTGCAGTTCGCGTGGAGCGTTCTGGATGTCGTCCTCGATGAGCTGGCGGATCTCCGGCCATAACCTGGGTTCCTCCATCGTGTCCACCCGTGTTTTCGGCGTGACTGGCGGCTTGCCCATGCCGGGTGCCGACTGGGTCATGGGCGGTGTGTCCACTGGTATCGCATCACCCTGCTGCTGGGCTTGTGCGACGGCCAATACCGCCTCATTCATGCTCACGGTTCTTCACCTCCTTCAAAAACTCGTTGATCTGTTTCTTGATGTCCGTGAGTGCGGTCCGGCTGAGCCGTGTGATGGCCACCGCCTCGTCCGAATTGTCGAAGCGCAGCGTGTAGGTGCGGTCGCCGTCCTTCGCGATGGTTACCGGCATGCTGCCGAAGGCCATCGAATGCACGGGGAAGCCGGTCTTGCCTTGCGTCTCCAGTTCGCGTATGGCCTTGTGGATGCGTCTGGCGACGGTGAGGCCCAGCTCGTCGAGCTGCTCGGAACGGATGACGTACAGGTCGTCGATCAGCTCGTTGCCGTCCTCGTCGTGCAGGTCGTAGTCGGCGATGGCGCTTTCCACGATCTGGGCGATGCCCAGGCTGGACAGTTCCACGCTCATGAGACCACCACCGTCGGCTTGCCGCTCATCGCGTAATCGGCCACCGCGTCCGCCGTCAGCAGTTTCTCCAACTGGCTGAGCGGGCGCGGCCGCAGCTGGTAGGCTCCGGGATACTTGGTGGCCGGATAGGCTTTTTCGAACGTGCCGGCGTTGATGCGGCGCGCGCCCGGTTTCACCTGCACCTTCAGATTGCCGGCCTGGTAGGTGCCGACCGGATGCGAGTCGAGAATCAGGGATTTGAGATTGTCGATTTCCTCCTGTCGGCTGGCAATCTCGGCCTGCAGTTCGACGATGCGCGCCGCCTGCGCCTCGAACAGGCCCTGTCGCAGGCCCTCGTCGGGGTTTTTGGTTTCGATTTCCTTGAAATCCGGAGTCAACACGTTGTTGTCATTCGCAGTCATTTGGTTTTCCTTTCACGGTGACCTGGGCGTAGGTGGGGTACCACGCCGTCTGATGGTTCGGGTATTGGTTCGCGTGCCGGGTGCAGGCGCTGATCGCGTCGGACAGGCCGGCTATCGGACCCAATGGGCCGCATGTCCTGCAACGCGGCATCCAAAGACGTTTATCGGGCATCCTGCTTGTCCTTGGAGGTGAGTCGCAGTCCGGCGATGATGTCCGCCGAAGCGTCCGGGTTGCGCAGCAGCTTCGATATGGCCGCGCCTTCCTTGACGGTCAGTTGGGCGATGGCGATGGCCGACGTGACGGCCGTATGCTGCTCGTCGGTGAGTATGATCTTGTCGGACAGCAACAGTTTGGTGGCTTTGTCGATAAACGTGCTGGCCGCGTTCGTGATGCCGTTCGCCGTCGGCACCAGGGCCGCCAGTTCGAAACTCAGATCCTCGTCCGACACCAGCGCCTGCTGCACCATACGCGGCTCGTTGATAGGCTTGCTCATGATTGTTTCCTTTCCTTCGGCTCCCATTCGGGGAGCGGCTTGATACAGATATAGAGATGTGGCTCGTACTCATGCCCGCAGTACGTGTACGGGTCGCCGCTCTTGCGTTTCCGGTATTTGCCTTTGGTCCCGTACACCCACAGGTCGGGCATGCGCTTGGTGGCGTGGGATTCGACGACCTGCGCGTCGTCCACGTAGGCGACGCCGTTCAGCGAGTCCAAAACCAGCTTCAACAGGTTGTCGAGATCCGGGCGGCCACGATGGCTCATCCAGAATTCGGCCTCCAACCTGACCGGGCACTGGTATGGTTTCGCCTGCGGGTATTTCAACCGGAATTCGGCGAACAGGCGTTCCTCCGCCCTGACGGTGCGTTTCGGGGTCATCGCGTGCCCGTTGTAGACGCGGGGACGCCCCTTCGGCACCGGGTCGCCCGGCAGACAGAGCGTGAACTCACTTGGCTGTTCCATCGCCACCCCACTTCAACAGGATTCCCACGAACACGAGCGGCAATACGACCGCCAATGCGAGCGAGCCGGTTATCATCCACTGCGGCGTACCCACCGGACTTGGGATGCGACTATGCGTGCCGGCGAAACCGACCAGCCAACCCTCGCAGAACGTGAGAGCCAGCAACACGGCCGATTTCTGCCCGTCCGTGAACCGTGGCTTGGGACGACGCATACGCCGCTTTTTGCGCAACGCTTCGATGCTCATTCCGCAACCTCCTTGCGCCTGCGTTGGATGGCGCGCAGCAGGGTCAGCGACTGGCTGAGGATCATCGACGCCTCGAACGCCAACTGGTTCTCACCCAGGTCGAACAGCGCGTGTTCGAGAGAGCCGGCCGCGTCATGCACGTCACTGGCCACATCGACGGCGTGCTGCCACTGATCGACCGGATGGAACAATCTTTCCTCCACGGTGTCCTTGTCCGGCTCGCATGCCGGACAACCGCACTTGCCGGTCTCCGGCTGGCGCGTCTCCCCGTCCAACTCCTTCTCCAACTCAGCCTCTCCTCCCTCAAGCAGCCGCTCCATGAGCTCCTTGAGCGACATGTCCTCGGGAACCTCGACGCCGATGGCGTGGATCCCGGTAATCTTGTGTCCTGACATCACTTGTTTTCCTTTCAATGTGATTGGTGATGTTGGTGCCGGCGTGAACCTTGGACAGTGCGACGCCGGCACCCTTTCTCCCGGTTTCGAATCCGGGAAACCCTTATTCGCCGTAGACCAGCTCCCTGCGGCTTATCGCGCACCGCCGGTCCCGGTAGTCGATGACCTCCTGTGGATTCCAAACGAGCCTGCGGCCTACGCGTTTCGGCGCGGGCGGATACCGGCCTCCCCACTTGTCGTGGCACGACCACACGTAGAGACTGCCCTTCGAGACACCGAGGAAGCTCGCCACCTTGGCGATCGGCCAGCCGTCAAGAGACGATTCGATTTGACTACCGGCCATCACGCACCCGCTTCCAAGTCAAGGGGAGTGCAGCCCAGATACTTCTGGATGAGGTACTGCTGGCCCTTGGGCGTGACCTTCGTCGTGAAGTTCAACGACACATGACCATCCGAATGGGCAATCGATGTTTCCTTGACCTCGAACAAACCCAGTTCCATGCTCCTCTGCGTCGGCATGTTCGGGTTCCCGTTGCGCTTCATCAGGAAACCGTCCTCACGTAATTGTTTGAACAACCGGTTCTGGCCGGTCTTCACGCCGTTCTGTTTGAGGATCTTCGCCAATTCGCCGATCAGAATGCTCCTCTTGCTCGTGGCCACCGCGTCCGCGAACAACACCTTCGGCTTCTGCTCGTCCAACTGCTTCCGTTGTTCTTCGATGGTCTTCTGCGCGATGAGCACCGCGCGAGCCATCGTCTCCTCCGGGGTTTCGCCCTGTGGAATGTAACCGCCGGTACGACGGATCTGGGGCACGACCTCGTCGAACAGCCAATGCTCGAACTCGACCGCGCTGGGGAGCTTGCTGCTGGCGATCAGACGGTACACGTCGCCTTCGGTGATGAACACCATCTGCTGGATTCCACCGGCCGTCTCAAGGGGGTAGCGATTCGCGACACCCTTGCAATGCTTTGCGATTGCGTCACGGGTGTTGCTGTATCCGAGTGCGGTGGCGACGTGCTTCGCGCAGAACAGCACCGTCCCGTTCTCGGCGGTCACCGTGGCGACCGGGTTGCCCCTGAACTCGAAGGGCTGTACATTGGATTCAGTCATTTTGGACCTTCTTTCAATCTGACATTCGCCGCCGCTCCAATCGGCGGCATTTTTTGTGGCTAGAATCTGAGCCATGTGGAAATGGCTGGCGGACAACTGGATGGGATTGACGGCGTTGCTACTGTCCTTCGACGCGGAACGACGCCTGTACCTCTCGACCGATTGGGGAGTGGATAAGACGGATGGGGACGGGTGGATACTGCGCAACAACGGGTGGCTCACCGAACGAGACATTCGGGTGACGCCGACTGGCGGCGCTATCGTCGAATACCGTGGAGCCTCCAAGCTCAAGCGCCATGAGTCCGGCACCGTCATCGTCGCGATGGTCGAGACCTCGAAATCGAGAGACATCCGCGTATCCTCGCGAAGAATCCTGTTCCGGCGTTCCCGGATCCTGTCCCTATAGACCCCGGCCCGACATCCACGGGCTCGAGCCCACGGAGACAGAAGCCAATGTCTTCCTTGTCGCAGACGACGAGTCCCGTGTATTCGACCCAGCATTTGCCGTCATCAAACACGCGAACCGTCATCGGGTGGCCGTCCAACCATCTGACACGATCCATGTCGATGCCGAGAATACGAATCAGCGCACGGGCCCTCTCACGTTCCGCGCCGCCAAGCCGGTAGGTCCTAACCATCACGCCACCGCCTCGGGTTTGAGATCCTTGTCCGGTATTTCGGTCACTTCGGCTATTTCACCTGGCGTGAAGCCGAATGCGCGGTTGAATCCGACAATCATCGTCGGGGAGACGATGTTGGTGTGCATTGCTTTCGACAGCACGCTTTCGCTGACGCCGATAGCGCCGGCGAAAGCCGCATTGGATTTCAGCCCGCTCATGCGCTTGCAGCGCTCGAGGAAATCCGGTTTAAAGGTCATCGCGTAAGCCATCTCAGGCAACCTCCTTTCAGTGGTTTGCATCTCGCAACCTTGGTGTTGCGTTCTGCGAATTATTAAAATGCACAATGCGAAATAAGTCAAGCGAAATGCAAAACACGGCGTGTTGCAAAGAAACAGAAAATGTTGCATAATGCAAAACATGAACATTGAACAGTGGTACCAGGAAACAGTCGGAACCGACAGTCAAAACACCGTGGCCGACAATGCAGGCATCGTCCCATCGTCTCTCTACCGACAACTCCCAGATAAGTTATCCCCGCAAAACGTGGTAAAGATTGCGCGAGCTTACGGTGGATCAGCTATCGACGGTCTTGTCGCGGTGGGTCTTATCGATGACGATGATTTGAGAAAATCAGAATCTTCCGACGCTCTTCGTGATGCCACAGATGAGGAGCTCATTCATGAGCTGGCAATCAGATTGGCAGCAGGAGCAGCAAAGCGGAATCCTCGATGGAATGAGCCTATCGTGATTTCCGATGAGGATATGAACGAAGCTCGTCTACGCAACGAATCAAGCGAGAAGGACTCTGATTCAGATCTTCGGCCTATTTCCGAAGTAGATGACATCCCTACATTGTCCAAAGATAATTTCAAGCAATCAAATAAGAAAACGAAGCATTATTCAAGCATCGGAGAAGAGCTGGCAGAGAAGTTCGCGGCAAACCCCGAAACCTTTGAGGCTGCCGCCAATCATGACCGGAACAAGGAGCTTGAAAGGGAAGGGGGCGAAGGACGATAAACGTCACCTATGACGACCTCCTGAGGGAAGCCTCCAACAGCGGCATTCGGGTGGAGGAATGCCAGCTGCAGCAGGGGTTATGCGGCTTCTACTATGAACCCAAGCACCTCATCGTTATCGATGAGACCATGCTGGATTTCCAGAAACGCTGTACCCTCTGCCATGAGCTCGTGCACGCCCACAACCACGACCAAGGCTGCAGTCCCTACGGGTCGAAAGCCGAACGCCGCGCAAGACTATATACCGCCCTGCGTCTCATCAACCCGCATGAGTACGCGATAGCCGAGCGCATGTACGGTGCGGACTCGTACCTCATCGCATGCGAACTCGATGTGACCGTACAAGTCATAGAAGATTACAAGAACTGGCTGCACGAAAATGTAACCAATTAGAGAAAGAGAATCCGAAAATGGAGAAGAAGAAAACAGACTGGACCGGATTCGGCCCTATGATAATCGCAATAATCGTAGGCTTGTTTATTTGGGGACTGTGCACGAATTGGTGGTCAAACGACAGAGATTCATCGTCTCAGAGCAACTCATCGACAGTGACGGACGGACATGCCCTAGCGGCCTGCAAGAGAAAAGCAAACATCGAAGCCCCGCAGGGATTCGACTACAAGCTCAGCAACGTTGACATCACCAACAACAACGACGGAACGACGACCATCGTTTTCAGCGACGTCCTCGTCAACAACGCTGTGACGCAGACGATCCGCTGTGATGTGGGCGGCACGAACGACAATCCATCGGTACTTTCATTCGGCGCGATAAATTAGGAGACAGGACATGAGTACGGTGAAGAAAATGGCCGCGGTCATGATGTCGGCGTTTTTGCTAGCCTCGTCTGCAGCTTGCGGCGAATTCGCGAAAACGCATGAGCTCAGCAAACAGTCATTCGTTGACGATTACGGGTACTCGGAAGAATACTGGCCTTGGTCGGCGGACGATACGACCGTCGAATGCAAAGACCATAACGCCGTCGTCATGACAATCGACGGAACGACTTACCCGCTCAACGGGATGGCAAAAGATTGGAAATACGCCAACGGCGACCTGAACAACGTATGGAAAGACAATCCCGATGTTGACGGGTTGAAGGTTGATGTCAGCGATTACAACCACATAGCACTCGGTTTCTGCGGCATCGATTCACCGTCGCTACATGATTCGACCAATTAAAAAGAATTGCCCTGCCGGCGTTGCAGCGTCAGCAGGGCGAGTGAAGAATCCAGCTAGTTCAAGAAAGGAGGACGCTTCACCTCTCATCCTACACGGGGCGAAGCATACCCGAAATGTCAGTTCTTATCGTCCTCGTCAATCATGATGGGGGAGTAGAAGTAGAGTCTGTCCGTGGCGAGCGGTTCGAATTCCTTCGACCAGATGTCGAATTCGGGGTCGTTCTCATCCCGCCCCTCGTTCTCGAAGCCCGCGCCGGAGAAAAGGTGAACGCTGGCCTCGTTCCGGGGATCGATCTGTGTAAGCACGTACGGGGTGCGCCCGTGTCTGGCGGCGTCGTTCGCCATCCATCGCAGCGCGCAGTCCAACAGTATCGCACCGAGATGCCGGCCGCGTTCGCTCAACGCGGTGGCGATGAACGATATCGCGTAACCACTGGATTCCGGGGCGGCGGGGTCGTATCCGAACTCGCAGAAGCCGACGATGGGAGCGTTCGGGGTTTCCCCGTACTGGAGGACCATCCGGTACATTCCCGGCTCGTCCTTGACGCGGAGTCCGCGGATATAGCGCTGCACGTCCATCGCGTACTCCGGGCCGTTCGGCTCGCAGCAGACGAAGCGGCGCAATGCGAGCTGGTCGCCGGAGTCGCACAGGCGACTAGTGACGATCGCTATTCTCAATCTTCTGTGCCTTCTTCGCGAGTCGTGCCGGACGGTTCATCATCGCGCGGTGCAGTCGCATCCATTTCTCGTCCACGGCGTTGCGTGGCTTGCCGTCCTCGGGCGGCACGTACGCCGGTATTGGCTTCACGCCGGTATCCGTCATGGTCATGGCCGCCTCCTTTCGATTTTGGCGTAAGGGAATAGCCTACGTGTTTCCCTTCCTCTTGTCAAATCCCATTAAAACACATCAAAACCGGTTAAAACACGTTAAAACCGGAAAAACCCGTACAAGTGAGTGAAAATCATGGCCAACGTCACCAGATACAAGACCAGCAAGGGCGAAACCAGATACAGGGTGAGATATCGCAAGCCGGACGGCACGCAGACCGACAAACGCGGCTTCAAACGGAAGGTAGACGCCGAAAACTGGGCGGCGGAGCACGTCACCATCGCCAAGGCAACCAACAGCTACGTGGATCCGGAAGGCGGCAAACGGCTCGTCGGAGACCTGTATGAGCAGTGGCTGAAGGAAAAATGGCCGTTTTGGAAGGAAACCACACGGGTCAACGCCACCGACTCATGGAGGCTCTACTGCGAGGAGCGTTGGACCGATCGTCGAATCGGCACCATCACCCGCGCCGAGGTCCAGGCGTGGATCAGCGACATCATCGAGAACTCGGGCGCTCCATCCGTGAGCCGCCCGTACCAGACCATGCTCGGCATCTGCCGCATGGCCATCCGAGACAAGCTCATACTCGACAACCCCTGTGAAAACATCGAGCTCCCCAAACTGCCGAGACGCAAGAGCCGTCGCGTGTACCTGACCATATCCCGGCTGCTCGCATTCGCCGACGAATGCGCCAGGGGAAAGCATCTGGGGGAGGAGCGGCGGGCGCTCGTGCTGACATTGGGCTTCTGCGGGTTGCGCTGGGGCGAGGCGGCGGCGTTGAAGGCCCGTGACCTGGACTTCGGTCGGGGAGTGCTGCATGTGGGCGGCAACCTCGTGTACGTCGGGGCACGATGGGTCGAGGGCACTCCGAAGAACAGCGAGGAACGCGACGTGCCCATGCCTCTCATCGTCATGGAAGCGCTGAAACCGATATGCGGGGAACGCGAACCGGACGAAAGGGTGTTCCGTGATCTGCGGGGCGGCCCGATCATGAAGCAGAGCACGGCGAAGACGACCGGCTGGTGGCATCACGCGCTGGTGCGCCTGGGATGGCCGAAGGAGGAATGGCCCACGCCTCATGACCTGCGGCACACCGCCGCCTCGCTGGCCGTGCACGCGGGCGCGAACGTCAAGGCCCTACAGAGGATGCTGGGCCACAAGAACGCGAGCATGACGTTGGATGTGTACGCGGATCTGTTCGACAGCGATTTGATGGATGTTGCCCGTATGCTCGATGCTGCGGTGCAGGTGGAGACAAGCATGGAAAAATGTGGGCAAAATGTGGGCAAAAACATTTTGGAGCCCGTATGAAACCCTCAGAAACGTTGGAATCACGCCATTCCCGTGAATGGTGGTTCTTCAGCAAGTTGAAGGACGCACTGAGCTGAGAGCGGATGCGTTCTTGGCTCCCCCTCTGAGGGGAGCCAAGTCTGTTACTTCAGCAGGGAGCGGCACATGGAGCGGTATTCGTTGACGTAGCCGCCGCCGAAGAAGACGCAATGGCCGGCGATGGGGTAGAGCTGCCAGAGCGTGATGCGCTCCTGCCATCCGGCCTTCAACGGATGTACGGACTGGTAGCCCTCGGTGATTTCGCTCAGATAGCTCATACCGAACAGGCGCAGCATAGCCAGATCCTCCTCGCGATGACCGCCATGTGCCGCCGGGTCGATGAGCACGGCCTCGGACTGCCCGGAATCGGCGGTCCACATCACATTGCCGCTCCACAGATCACCGTGGATGCGCGCCGGCTTGTCGGCCGCGGCGCGGCCCATCAGATCCGGCAGCGCTTCAATCACACGCTCAGTCAACTCGACATCGCGCTTATCCAGCTCGCCACGTTTCACACCAAGGTTGACCATCGGGCGCAGACGTCCATCAGCGAAATAGCTGATCGGGTCGGTCCACTCGCCGGTATCCATTTTCACCGGGTCCTGCAATGGTCCGAAATAGCATGTGCCGTTATATCCGTCAGGCGCAGACCCGAAATACTTGGCACCCGCATCATGCATACGGGCCAGAGCCGCGCCAAAAGCTCGTGCCGCCTGAGGCGTGGGGGACGCGCTACCCACACGTTCGATATCCAGATAATCCTTGCCCCAGCCGTATACCTGCACCACGCGCGGGCCGCCTTGCGCATGAGCCGCTCCCAACCATTCGAGTCCTCGACCCTCGCATTCGAAGAATCCTTCCGGTGCGAATGCCCTGCTTTTGCGATACGTGGCCATAATGCTCCCTTCGTCGCTTACGTACTATATCCACTTTCATTGTAGAAGCCGTGGATGTTACCGATTCTTAGTGTTGTTCTACACCCCCTTGGGTAGGGTGTTCATCGTCATAACACATCAAATACTTAGAAATCACGAGGGGTTATGAATTTTTTCCAAGCGATCATTCTCGGCATCGTTCAGGCGCTGACCGAATATCTCCCGGTGTCCTCCAGCGCGCATATCCGTATTTTCGGCGATTTGATGCTGGGCTCTGATCCCGGTGCGGCGTTTACCGCCATCATCCAAATCGGCACCGAACTTGCGGTGATTCTGTATTTCCGTCACGACATCATCAATATCCTTACTCACTGGTTCAGCTGCCTGTTCGGCAAGAACGGCAAGGATTGGAAGGCCCGCATGGGCCGCGGCGACAATTACGCCACACTCGGCTGGAACATTATCGTCGGCTCGATTCCGATTATTATCCTCGGCTTCACTCTGCAGAACGTCATCGAAACCTCGTTGCGCAACCTGTGGATTACGGTAACCGTGCTGTTGGTATTCGGCATTCTGCTGTGGATGGTGGATGCCAAGGCTCGCCAGAACAAAACCATGAATGATATGACGTATCGTGATGCATTCCTCTTCGGTTTGGGCCAGTCCATGGCGCTGATTCCTGGTGTGTCCCGCTCCGGCGGCACCATCACCGTCGGTCGCGCACTGGGCTACACGCGTGAGGCCGCTGTGCGTCTGAGCTTCCTGATGGCCATCCCCGCGGTGTTCGGCTCAGGTTTGCTCGAAGCCATCAAGGCCGTGAAGAACTACAAAACCGATGCGATGTTCCCCGGCTGGGGGCCGACCCTCGTAGCCATGGTCATCAGCTTCGTACTCGGCTACATCGTGATCATCGGATTCCTGAAGTTCGTATCGAACTTCTCCTATAAGGCCTTCGCCATCTACCGCATCGGTTTGGCTGTGGTCGTCGCCTTGCTGCTGATTGTGGGCGTGCTGCCGGCCATCGATCCCTCCGTGGTGGCTGCGGCATAAGACGGGTCGATAGGCGACTCAATATTAATGGTGCTCCCGCCGGCGGGAGCTGTCAGCGAAGCTGACTGAGGGTGGTCACTGGAATATGCCAGCAGAACCACCCTCAGTCTCGCTACGCGAGCCAGCTCCCGTCAGCGGGAGTATTGTGTATATAGGGCTAATTGCCCATCTGGCGTAGAAACGCTTCCGCTTCTTTGACTAGTTGTTCAGCCTGGGGCGCTCCCAATGAAGCCTCCGCCTCGGCTTTCTGCTGCAAGTCGTAGTCGTGCTCCAAATGCTCCACATAATCATGAAGCTGGTCATTGCAACGAACCAGTATCGAGGCCTGCGCCTTCCACTGCTCGGCTTTCTGCTTCAGGTCTGCCGTATCGAAGATGAAGCCGATATACTTGCCCAACGCATCCAGCAATCGTATAGTGCCGGCAGAGCATTCGTCGCTGCCCAAGTATTGGGGGATGGACACCCACATCGAGGAATGAGCAAATCCTTGTTGTGCGGCAGCTACATCCAGAACAGTAGGAATGCCCACCGGGCCGTTATACGACCGGTCTCCTTCGCATTGACAGTCTCCGTCGCTGACGGCGATGGGCAACGGACGGGTATGCGGGCAATCGGAGAACATCGAGCCTAACGTAATGATCCGATTGACATCCAGCTCATCGGCAGTGGCCAGACTCTGGCTACAGTATTCCTTCCACCGATAGTTCGGTTCAGGGGCAATCTGCGCATAGATACGCTTGCCTGCGTCCAACGTGATGTCGTAGAACGTGGTCTGTGGCCAGATAAGATTGATGCGACCCGAAACATGGCACAGCATAGGACGGGCAACCTGATAGTCATAGAAATCATCACATTTAATATGACGAATCTCGCGGGACTCATATCGCTTGACCAGATGGCGCACCACGTTCGTTGCCGCCTGACAGGCATCATTCCATCCCTCGAATGCGGCGATCAATACTGCGCCGGTGTCCTTCGCTGCTTCACTCATACCTCTAGAGTAACTGGAGTTCATTGCCCGAAGCGCACGCTTTAGCCATAAGCGAGAGTATGCAATTACAGGCGACACGCCGCAGCTGGACGAACTACACGCATGTGTGTATAGTAAACACTCGTGCTTCGGCAGGGAGACCTCGCCGAGGAAACACACGCGGACATAGCTTAGTTGGTAAAGCGCAACCTTGCCAAGGTTGAGACCGCGGGTT
>OGYB01000037.1_pt1 | contig 117379 bp, 104 predicted proteins | sample 1576421 | NCBI WGS metagenome assembly OGYB01 (sample SAMEA3541577, study PRJEB24748) | human gut metagenome | biome: human gut; feature: human-associated habitat; material: faeces | place: China | collected 2012
GGGCGCGCGAGGGAAAGTTATCTTCGCGCGCCCGGCCTTTCCGTCGAGAGAAAGCTTCCCTGGCGTTATCCCCTTTTCTTCATTACTGCCGCCGCGCCGGGTAGCGCCGCGAAGATCAGCAGCGCGAACCAGCCCGCGTTGCAGCCGCCGCCGGAACCGCCGTCAGGCTTGTCATACGCCATGATCTTAAAAGTCTCTCCCGTCCCGCTCACCTTAACGCCGTTTTTATCCACGGCGTATAGGGTCATCGTCAGGTCTTTACCGGCATATTCGTCTGGAATGACAAAGTCGTGTTTGAATTCATAGACCGCCGCATATTCATCCCATTTTTCTCCATCGTAATGTCTGACAAGCGCGATATCAACGTCACGGCTCAACACGATCTCGTCGTTCAGCGTCAAATCATAGTGGAGTTTGCTGGTAAAGTTCTGGACGTTATATGTGTCAATATCATTACTTAACACTCTCCCCTTGGTCACATCGCTCTGTATTGGTTTTGTCACGCCAAAAACAGAGAGCGTTTTGCCCGGAACTATATAAACGCCGTTTGCAGCAATGTCGAGAAACACTTGTTTGTCGTGCGACGCAGGATAATATTTATTTTCTTCTACCGCGATCCCCTTCTCAACGACTTCGGCCCTTGTCAAAGCCAGTGCGTCTCCCTGCGCGAATTCTACTATTTTCCCCTCTATCGTTTTACCCGCGTATGTTACTGACGGTTCGCCAATGTCATAGTGATAATAGTGTATGCGTGGGGAATTAATATTACCAATAGCGGCAAGATAGCCGATTTCGACTTTCTGCGTGGCGCAGCGATTATTATCCACGTTATACAATATCGTATGCACATTGCCACCTTTATATTCGATGGAATCATTAGCCCTCCAACGGCCTACAATTTCATAATAAATATACTTCCCATCGCTGTCCTTAGCCAATGGCCAGTATCCAGGGAAATAATCCAGATAAATCCTGTAATTATTCTTATTCGCAAACGCGGTGTATTTAGCTTGATGATCGGCCGGCGAGAAGCGCGTAAGCATCTTGTCCGCAACGACTCCCACCGTCAGCTTCGCATCGGCGCTGGCGATATCGGCGTCGCCGGAAACGGCGGAAACTACGATACGATACTCACCAGCCGCAATATCCCCGCTAAGCGTATCGGGGTTAACATCAAAAGACGTTGTGCATCCGCCGAAAATTACCGCGGAAAATGTTTTTTCTGTTACAGCCACTTTATTGCCTTGATCGTAGAAGCTATCAGGATCATCAGGTTTAAAAATCAAATCGGGCGGCGGGTTTTTAGCCAGCAAATCACGACTATTTGCCTGATAATCAAACCAATAACCTTTGTTTGGGTAGTCCATACTGACGGCGGCAACAGAGGTTATGCCATTGCCATCTATGCCAACGCTCTCTGTGCTGCGCACGATAGTGTTGGCCGCGTCGTAAATATCGATACGAATGTCAAACGACACAGGTGCGCCAGCGCGATCTATTTCTCCCAGAACATAAAAATCCCGTGTGGGAGCGATCGGCATTTGCTGCGGATATAAAATTTTTAACGACAACGCCTCCGCCGTGTTGGAGAACAGACATGCCGAAATAAACACGGCCGCCGCAAAACGAATAATTTTTCGCATCAAAAACTGCCCCATTCATGTAAAATAAATACAATAGGCTGTGGGTATCCTCTGTGGCTGACGAACAACGCGCACCGTACCGTCGGAGATGCCGAGCAGTTCAGCGATCTGTTTCGTCGTTAGCCCCTGCTTTATCAGCAGCGATATCTGGCGCTCCCGCCGCGTCAAAGAGGCGCTGATGGATCTGACCGACTCTTTGATCTTCGCCATTCCCGCGCGCATCCGCGAGCAGAGCTCCAACAGCCCATCCATCGCTTCCTTTTCTTCGTCGCCGCGTTTTTCCCGCGCCAGCCGCAGCAACGTTTCCATTGCCTCGGGTGCCCCCAGTTAAAGGGCAGCGAGAGCAGCAGGAAATAATCGCCGGGGCTTTGCGGCATCTCTTTCAACTTTCAGCCTCGCCCGTCTTTCATGAAAAAATATCGAAAATCCAGTATGCTTATTATACGCCGTTTTGAATTTTTCCACTTCACGGATACAACCGCAGCCAGATGGGCTGTACGGGAGGGAGCCTCGGACATGTGCTGACGGGGCGTGAATATGTATCCGCTTAACGCGGGCTTCGTATTTCCCGCAGGAAGCCGCTCAGCTCTGGCGGGAGAGGCCGGGTGAAGAACATATCATCGCCGGTGCGCGGATGTTTGAAACCCAATTTCCATGAGTGGAGGAATATCCGCTCCGGTCCGAAGGGCGATCTTCTGGAGGGCGCGTAGAGCCGGTCGCCGACAAGCGGACACCTGACCGCCTGCATGTGGACCCGGATCTGGTGCGTGCGGCCGCTGTGCAGCGTGCATTTTACGAGCGAATAGTCGTTCACGCTCCAGAGTCTTTCGTAATCCGTCCAGGCCTCCCTGCCGTCCTCTACGCAGGCCATGCGCAGGCGGTTGTACGGGTCGCGGTCGATCGGGTATTTGACGGAACCGCGGAGGGCGGGCGTCTGGCCGTAGCAGAGGGCAAGGTACTCTTTTCTTATCCGGCGCGCTTTGAAATCGCGGAAGAGCCCCTCCTGGGCGAGCCCGTTGCGCGCCACCACCATCAGCCCCGAGGTCGTCGCGTCAAGCCGATGGACGATCCCCGGACGTCTGACGCCGTTCAGCGTTCCGAGATCAGGGTAGCGAAAGAGCAGGCCGTGAACAAGGGTGCCGCTCCAGTGTCCCGGCGCGGGGTGCACCACCAGCCCCGCCGGTTTGTCGACGACGATCACGTCGGCGTCATCATAGACCGTCTCAAAGGCGACGTCCTGCGGTTCCAGGTCCAGCGTCTCCGCCGGAGGTATTTCCACTTCAATCGAATCGCCTACAGCGACCTTCACCGACGGTTTGACGCGGCGCTCGGGCACAAGCGAGGCGTGTCCCTCTTTTATCAGCTTCTGCGCATAACCGCGGCTCACGCCAAGGAGCCGGGAGACGGCGAAGTCCAGGCGATGGGCATCCAACTCCGCCCCGATCATGAATCTCTGCGCGGCAGAAGAAGAGGGGGGGGCGAGCAGCCCTTCCCCCTCTTCGTTTATATCTTCCCGAATGAAATTATTGTTTGCTGAGCACATCGCGGCAGCGGTCGCAAAGCCCCTTCTCCGCCACTTCCGGACGCCTTTTCCAGCACCGGGGGCACTTTTCCGCCGCGGATCTGTTGACGCCGACGCGCAGTCCCGTAGTCTCGTCGTCGTAGACGATGCCGGCCTCTTTGACTTCATCCACGACTTTGCAGGAGGAGACGATGAGGATGTTTTCCCACGTCTCGTCGTCGATCTTGCCGGCAAGAGATTTGTAGTAGTCACTGAGTTTGATCTGCACGTCTGCGTCGAGCGGATGGCCGATGACGCCCTTGCCGCGCGCCGATTCGAGGCCGCGCAGCACGCCTTGGCGCGCAAGCATCAGCATATCCCACTCCTCTTCCACCGCGGGGTCGATGCCGTCGGCGAGGCCGCGAGGCCAGTCCGCGAGCAGGACGCTCTGCGGCAGCGACGGGTCCATTTCACGCATTTTCTGCCAGATCTCTTCCGCCGTGAAGGAGAGGACGGAGGACATCATCTGCGTCACCGCCTGCAGTACCTGCCACATGACGGTGCGGATCGAGCGGCGGCTCATGGCGTCTTTGGCGTCCGCATAAAGTTTGTCCTTGCTGACGTCGATGTAGAACGACGAAAGCTCGTTGTCGCAGAACTGGTGGATGAGCGTCATCGGCTGATGGAATTCGTATTCGTCAAATCCCGTCGTCACGCGCGTCCGCAGGCGCTCGAGCTTCAGCATGATGTACTGGTCGACCGGGGCGAGCTCCTCATGCGGCAGGATGTCCGTCGCGGGATCAAAACCGTCGAGGTTCGCGAGCAGGAAGCGCGCCGTGTTGCGTATCCGTCTGTATGACTCGATAAGGTTGCGGAATATCTCTTCCGATATGCGCACGTCTCCGCGGTAATCGGAGGAGGCGACCCAGAGGCGGAGGATGTCCGCGCCGTTTTTGTCGATTATTTTTTCCGGCTTCATGACGTTGCCGAGGGATTTTGACATTTTCTGTCCGTCAGGCCCCATGATAAAGCCGTGGGTAAGGACGATCTTATAAGGGGCCGCGCCGCGCGTCGCCACGCTGTTGAGCAGCGACGTCTGGAACCAGCCGCGGTGCTGGTCGCTTCCCTCAAGGTACATGTCGGCGGGCCAGCTGAGGTCTTCCCAGTTGTCGAGGACCGCCGAGTGGCTCGAACCTGAGTCGAACCAGACATCCATGATATCTGATTCTTTACGAAGATGACGGCTGCCGCACTTCGGGCAGACCGCAAGGTCGCCGACGAGCTCTTCCGGCGTCATTTTCCACCAGCAGTTGCTGCCGTGTTCGCGGATCTTGTCCGCCACGCGGCGCACACGGTCTCCCGTGAGTATGACTTCGCCGCAGTCTTCGCAGTAGAAGGCCGGGATGGGCACGCCCCATGTACGCTGGCGGCTGATGCACCAGTCGGAACGGTCGCGCACCATGTTCGTGATGCGGTCTTTGCCCCAGTCGGGCACCCACTGGACTTCGTCGATATGCTTGAGCGCCTCGTCACGGAAATCGGCGACGGAGACGAACCACTGGTCCGTGGCGCGGAAGATGACGGGCTTTTTGCAGCGCCAGCAGTGCGGGTAGGAGTGGGTTATTTTGAGTTTGCCGAGCAGGCGTTTCGATTCTCCGAGGAGCTCAAAGACCTTTTTTTCTCCCTCCGCGAGCGACATGCCTCCGAAAATGGGCGTGTCTTTATAGTAATGTCCGGTCTCGTCGACCGGATTGTAGATATCGATGCCGTAGCGCACGCCTGTCTCATAGTCTTCCGTACCGTGGCCGGGCGCGGTATGCACGCAGCCGGTGCCGGAGTCGAGCGTTACGTAATCCGCCAGTACGAATGGCGTGGCGCGGTCGTAGAACGGGTGCTGAGCGAGCGAGTTTTCGAGCCTCGCCCCCTTGCAGGAGAGGATCGGTTCGCCAAAATCGAGCTGCGTAGCCTTTTCCACTTCGGCTTTGAGCCCCTGCGCGATGAGGTATATTTTGTCTCCGACCTGATAGAAGCCATAATCATAGCGCGGATGAACGGCGACCGCCATCGAGGCGGGAAGGGTCCAGGGCGTGGTGGTCCAGATGATGACGTCGACATCCTTCCCCGCAAGCTCGGGGAATATTTTTGCCGCGTCGGTGTAATTGTAAGCGACGAATATCGACGGTGAGGTCTCGTCGGCGTATTCGATCTCCGCCGCCGCGAGCGCCGTCTGGCAGTCGGTGCACCAGTAAATGGCCTTGCGTCCCTTGTAGACGAGGCCCTTGTCGATCATTTCGGCGAACCCTTCTATCTGTGTCGCTTCGTATGCCGGAACGAGGGTCATATATGGATGGTCCCAGTCTCCGATGACGCCTAGGCGCTTGAACTGCCCCGTCTGTATATCGGCGAAGGTGCGCGCGTAAGCGGCACATTTTTCACGCAGCTCGATGGGGTCGATCTCATCCTTGTTGAGGCTCTGTTCCTTGAGCACTTTCAGCTCGGTGGGAAGGCCGTGCGTGTCGTAGCCGGGCACATAAGGAGCAAAATAGCCGCGCTGCCACTTATATTTAACGACGAAGTCCTTTAATATTTTGTTTGTCGCCGTACCGATATGGATGCTGGCGTTCGCATAGGGAGGCCCGTCGTGCAAGATGAAGGAGGGCTTGTCCTTATTTTTTTTCTTGAGCTCATTGTAAACATCGATATCGTACCAGAATTTCAGAAATTCCGGTTCACGCTGTGACAGATTGGCACGCATGGGAAAATCGGTTTTGGGGAGAAACAGGGTATCCTTATAATCGTTCGCCATTTAGATGACCTCCATATAAACTGAATGGAATTCCGTGGAGAATTCCATAATGTACAACTTGTGTATTATAGCAGAAAAGCGGAATTTGGCACAACGCGCGCCGCGCCGGGCGCATAAGCCTTCAGTCGGCCGGGAATGACGGACAGGCGATTAAAAATGCCAAAGAAGGGCACTTCTGGGATATAATTATGGGCAAATCAATATTTCAGATTGGGTGACTTAGCGTGGAACAGTGGAAGAACAAAGGACTTTTTGCAAAAACTCTCTATTCGCTGAACGGCCTCCGCACAGCATTCGTGACGGAGAAGGCCATCCGCCACGAGACTTTAGGCGTGGCCGCGGCAGTCACGCTCGCGATCTTCATGGGGCGCGGCTGGGAAGATATTTTCTGCGTCCTCCTGGCCTCGCTGTTCCCCATGACGGTAGAACTGATAAACACGGCGGTCGAAAGGATCATCGATACGCACTTCGGCCCCGCTTTCCGGGAAGAGGTGCGTATACAGAAGGATACTCTTTCGGCCGCCGTGTTTTTGAGCCTTATTATCGGCTACGGCCTCTGTATTAAAATTATTTTCTTTTGATCCGCTCTAGCGGCGGCCGGGGATAAGGATCGAGAAGCCATCCTCTTCGTCGCCGTCGTCTTCACCCTCCGGAGGCAATACCTCCGCATCTTCGTCGTCGTCAGCCGCGTCGCTTTCCTCCGACTTGGAGGCGATGATCTCCGCCAATTCGTCGTCGCTGATGATCTCCGGCGAGAGGCCGCTCTTTATTTTGATAAACTTACGCAGCACGCCCTCGATGTAGTAGTTGGTATCGGCGATCACCATCGCGCCCTCTTTTATGCGCTCGGCCTTGATCTCGCTGACAAAACGGTCTTCGAGAAGGTCTCCGGGGGTAAACGACTCTTTGTCTCCCTTTTTGGGAGGCCGCGCGCCGCGCCCGGGAGCGGGTTTTTTCTCCTCTGTTTTATCTCCCTTGACGCCCGTGGCCTCGCTGATCTTTTCCTTGTCTTTATCGGTCGTCGTCTTGGCTTTTTTCTTTTTCAGCGCGTCCTTCTCCGGGCCGCTGAGTTCCACTATTATCTGGTTGTTGGTCTCTTTTGTCTTCAGCTCGGCAAGCAATTCGCTGAAGGTAGTTATCGCGCGCGTTCCCGTCAGCAGCGGCTCCTGCGACGGTTCTTCGATGCCGCCGCCGCGCGCCGTTACCTCGCAGAAGGAGACGGCGTTCTCCGGAACGGTCAGCTCAAAACTCTTTACCAGCGGGGCCTTTCTCCACGGACGGAAGGTGACGTCGACCTTCAGCTTATCCCCGGGTTTGTAGAAATCTTTCTCATCGGCGATCTCGATCTTTTCGATAAATACTACCCGCGGCGTCTTTGTCACCTCTACGTCGACCTGTACGCCGTAAGGGCTGATTTCGCGGAAGGGATTCAGCGACATCGCCTTGCCCATCGCCTCGATCTCCTTCTGGAGAGATTTGACGACGTCCTTTTCGGAGTAGAATATGTTGCGGCGCGTCCACGCCGGCGAGAGGTTGCCGCCGGAGACCGAATAGGATACGAGCGCCGTGCCGGAGCCGCGCTGAGCCCAAAGGCTGTCGATCACCCCCAAGATGCCGGTCGTGCCGACCTCAGGTCCGACGTAGGGATCGGATACGGTCTGAAAACGCTTTGTTTCGCTCTCTTTGGTCTCGATGTTGCGGAAGTTCACCGTATAGCTGGAGGCGGCGGCGAGCTGTCCGAGGCGTCCGCCGATCGCCTCCGGGCGGTCCTGCGTCACGAGCCCGGTTATTTTATTGAGATAGCCGAGCTTGAAGGAGCTTTCCAGGCCGGGGATTATTTTGATGATGCTGGCGTCCATCATCGCGTAGGAGACGCTGCCGCGGTTGAACATCGGGTGGGCGAAGGCGACGAAGTGTCCGTCTTTTGAAACGGCGGTCAATGTTCCGATGCCTCCGGCCACGAAATCGCCCCAGGCAAGCGCGGCTCCCATCGCCGCGCCGGGCTTCGGTTCCCACTTCAGGTTGACGGGGCTGCCTCCCGCGGCGGATGATCCCAGCGGGATGACGCGAAGGCCGAGCTTTTCTTCAAGGCGTTTCGCGTAGCGGTCGCTGATCCCGTCCACCGTCAGCGGCATCATCTTTTTTTCAAGTTTTTCCCCCGACACTATTATCTGTGAATTGTCGGCAGAAAGCGCCTCCGCGCCGCCGGGAACCGGGGCCTGGTCAGGCGAAACGGCCTTATCGTCGGATGCGGGCTCGGTCTTTTTATCGGCGCTTGCCGGCTGCTCCGCCGCCACCTCCGGAATATCGAACCATGGCAGTTTTTCCGGCCAATCCATGGCCTTCGTCATCTCCTCTATCGGAGTTACGAGGCCGAGGTTGTTATCGGCGAAGGACCATCCATAACCGATCGCACCGATGAGCTTCCCGTCGACATAGACGGGAGAGCCGCTCATGCCGGAGGCGATCCCGCCGTTTTCGCGCACATATTTATCTTCCACCCGAATGAGGATCAGGTTTTTAGGGTTCGTCTTCCGCGGAACTATCCCCAACACCGTGACCTTGAAGGGCGTTATCGCTGTGCCGGAGAGCACCGTTCTCGCGTAGCCGGTCATCCCGGGCTTTATCCGCGAAAGAGGCATCACCGGATCGGCTGGCACAAACCTGTCGGCCGCCCCCGCCGCGCCGGTGATAATGGCGGCTGCGGCGGCTGCCAACGCAATAATTGTCGTGATTTTTTTCATTTTATCCTCCGCTTACGCTATTTATCATTCTTAAGGAATCTCAGATAGGACATGATCAGCTCGTCAAGCGATCCGTCGAGCACCGCCTGGACGTTTCCGATCTCACAGCCGGAGCGATGGTCTTTCACAAGCTGAAAAGGCTGCAGCGTGTACGATCGTATCTGGCTGCCCCAGGCAATGCTCCGTTTTTCGCCCTGGATGCTGTCAAGCTGCTCCTGCCGTTCGCGCAGTGTGCGCTCGAACAGTTTTGAACGCAGCACCTGCATGGCGGTCGCCCTGTTCATGTGCTGAGAGCGCTCTGTCTGACAGCTGACGATGATGCCAGAGGGGACGTGCGTAATGCGCACCGCGGAGTCGGTCATATTGACATACTGACCGCCGGCGCCGCTGGAGCGGAAGGTGTCCATCTTCAGGTCTTCGGGACGGATCTCGATCTCAACGCTTTCCGGCAGGACCGGCATCACCTCTACGGAGGCAAAGCTTGTATGGCGGCGTTTTGCCGAATCGAACGGCGATATGCGCACCAGGCGATGAACGCCCTGTTCCCCCTTGAGGTAGCCGTAGGCGTAATCTCCGGATATCGATATGGTCACGCTCTTTATACCGGCCTCCTGATCGCGCAGTTCGTCTATCAGCTTCACCGTATAGCGGTGATCCTCGGCCCAACGCATATACATACGATAGAGCATCTGCGCCCAGTCCTGCGAATCAAGTCCCCCGGCGCCCGCGTGCACGGTCATGATGGCGTCGCCGGCATCATACTCTCCGTCCAGCAGCACCAGTATCTGATATTCTTCTATGGTCCGCGCAAGCTCCTCAGAGCGCGAGTAGAATTCTTTCTCAAGCTCCCGGTCGTCCGCCTCGGCCAATATCTCGGCTATCGCCTCGATCTCCTCAAACTCGCCCCTCATCTGCGCGACCTTGTCAAGGCGCGTCTGACAGCGTGAAAATTCCCGCGATACATCCTGGGCTTCGGGCGACCCCCAGAAATCCTCTTTTTCCGTTACCTCATGCAGTTCTTTTAGTTTTGCCTCGATGGAAGGCAGGTCAAAGACTTTCACGCAGTTCATCAAACGATGAACGCAGGTCCGTCATGACGGTCGATATGGGAAGTACTACCATCAATAACCCCTCCTGAAAATACGAATCAACTTTTATTATAACCGCAAAAGGACAAAATCGTATATAATTTTGGAGAAGTCGACCAAGGGAAGTGGCAAAATGATAAAACCAAACGAAGAGGCCAACAGCCGCGCGCAGGTGTTTGAGACGCTGATGGAGAACCCGGGCGCGATAGTATCCAGCTCGCTGTTGACGCAGAGGCTCTCCTCCTCACGCCAGGCTGTATTCAAGGCCGTCTGCTCCCTCAAGGACGAGGGCGTCCCCATTGAATCGATACCACAAAAGGGCTACCGTCTGGAAAGCATCGACGAACTTCAGAAGCTGAGCCCTACGATGATTGAGTTTTTCCTTCGAGATAATCCTCTTTTCAACAGGTGTATCTATATGCGAGAAACGGACTCCACCCAAAAGGTGATAAAGAAGCTCGCGATGCAGGAGGCCGAAGCCGGTATCGTGGCGCTGACTGAACGCCAGAGCGAAGGCCGGGGCCGGCGCGGAAGAAGCTGGCAGAGCCCCGACGAGAAAAATCTGATGTTCTCCATGCTCCTGCGGCCGACGCTGAAACCGGGCGAGGTACAACTGCTTAACCTGGCCGCCGGTCTTGCCGTCAAAGAGACGCTCGGCGAGCTCTGCGGCATACCCTCGGAGCTGAAATGGCCCAACGACATCCTCTGCCGCGGCAAAAAGCTTTGCGGCATTCTAAGCGAGGCCGCGGGCGAGCCGGACCGGATATATTACGCCGTCACCGGCATCGGCATCAACGTCAACATGGGGCCTCCTGATATTCCCGAAGAGATAGCCGGCGTCGCCACTTCCGTCCTTATCGAAGGCGGCCGGCGGTTCGCAAGGTGGAAGTTGCTGGTGGATTTTCTGGCCCGCTTCGCGGCGCTGATGGAACTGCTCTCCTCCCGCGGAGGCGCGGTGAAGCTGCTCTCGCTTTACAGGCGCGGCTGTGATACGATAGGAAGAGAGATCCGTGTCGTGCAGGACGAGGAAATCTTCAACGGCAGGGCGACCGGCATCACGCCGGAGGGAGCTCTCGTCGTGCATACAAGTGACGGAGAAAAAATATTTGCCGCGGCGGATGTACATCATCTGCGCATGGCGGAGGGAGTGAACGGCGGATGAGGCTTACGGAACGCGCCCGCACAAGCGGCTGAGCGGCAAAGATAGCTCCGGCGGAGCTTGACAGGATATTAAAAGACCTTCCGGTCTTCCGTTCCGATGATCTGCTCGCCTCATGGAATCACGGAGAGGATGCGGCGCTCTGGAAGATAACGGACGAGCGGATCGGGATATTGACGATCGACTTCATTACGCCTGTGGTAGACGATCCTAAAAAATTCGGCGAAATCGCGGCGGCGAATTCGCTCAGCGACGTATACGCGATGGGCGGCAGGCCGATAATAGCGCTCAACGTGGTCTGTTTCCCTACCTCCTGCGAGCCGATCTCCGTGCTTCAGGAGATCCTTGAGGGCGGCGCCCGGAAGGTAATAGAGGCGCGGACCATGCTGGCCGGAGGCCACAGCGTGCAGGACGAGGAGCCGAAGTACGGGCTCGTCGTCTTTGGCGAGGTAGAAAGCGACGAAATGTGGACCGTCGGCAGCGCGAAGGAGGGCGATTCGCTCATCCTCACAAAACCGATCGGCACGGGAATCGCCGTGACGGCGATCAAGGCGGGGCTGTTTTCGCCCGAAAATATCGAGGCGGCGGAACTGAATATGGCCAAGCTCAACGCGGTGCCGCCGTTGCTGCCCAAAAGGCTGCGCAGCGCAGTGACGTCCTGTACGGACCTGACGGGTTTCGGACTGGCGAGTCACGCGCTGGACCTCGCCTCCGAGGGGACGTCGCTTACGATAGACTGCGCCAAGATCCCGCTGCTCCCCGGGATATCCGAAATGGCGGAGATGGGGCTGATACCGGCGGGAGCCTATGAAAACAGGAAGTATGCCGGCGCGCGCGTGATAAACAATTCCCCGCTGGGGCGCTTCGCCGAGGACATAGCCTTTGATCCGCAGACCTCAGGCGGTCTGCTGATTACGGCAGACAGGCGCAGCGCCGCTGAAATTCTTGAGATCGTGCGCGGTAACGGCTTTGAGAGGGCGGAAATAATCGGAAGTTTCCACGCTGGTGACGAAAGACTGACCTTGATTTAGGGAACGCTTTAAAATATAAAGGGCGGCTCCGGTGGTGCATACCGGACCGCCCTTCATATTTGCGCCGAGCTCATGACGTTATGCGAGGAAATACAAAGCCGTCGTCACGATAAGCGCCGCGCATACAAGGCCTAAGAGCATTGAATTGTTGATCGCTCCCGCCTTCTTTTTGTCCTCTTCGCTGAACTGCGAATATCCCTGGAAGGTCGAAAGGCTCTCGCGGCCGTCTGTGTCGACCCATTTGTCGGTAAAACGGATTGGATCTTTAAGCGTTAATTTCATATCAAATTCCTCCTTAATTTATTTTTTTATCTTTGTTCGTTCCTTCTTTACGGTATTATTATCTCATTTTTTGAAATTTCTTCCATACGATCTCAAAACCACTTATCTCTTTCCGCTATTGAAACAAAAATTTTTTGCCCGTTAAGCTTCTGTTTTTGTTATAATGATGAGAATATTTTTAACGCATCATTGGAGAATGAAAAATGGAAGACAAGGCGATCTGCCTAGACACAACGGATTGGAAAATACTGGAGGCGCTTCAGAAGAACGCGCGCTCGACATTCACTGAGATAGGGCAGAGCGTAGGGCTTACCGCGCCGGCGGTGCGCGAACGTATCCGCCGGATGGAGAGCGACGAGCTTATAACCGGATACCGTCCGGTCATAAACTATGCGGTCCTCGGACGCCCGATCCGGGCGCTCATCGCGCTGAAGTTCAAAAGCGGGTCGCGCGCGGCGGACGGGACGACGCTCGCGCATTCCGAGTTGTTCAATGGTTTGGCGGGCGTGGTAAGATGGTGGTTCGTCACCGGCGACACGGAATGTGTGCTCGAGGCGGCCGCCCCCTCTATGAAGCAGCTCGATGCGACGCTTGAAACGCTGAACCGGTGGGGCTTTCTTACGGTAACATACATGATACTGGACGACAGCGGCGAGGTGAACTGCCGCAGGCTCTGAGCCTCAGCAAAAAAAAGAACGAAAACAGGGACGCCCTCCGCATAACAAGAAGGGCGTCCCTTTCGCATTATCTTTCTTTATATATTTCCTTTACCCGAGCCGGTTGGCACGCGAACAGAGCCAGATCGAAATGACGAGGAAGACCGCATTGGCCGTCCAGGCGGCCGCGAGGGGAGGCAGTGTGCCGCTCTCTCCGAGAGCCCTGCTGAATGACATTATCACGTAATAGACAAAGATGATAATGACGCTGTAGCCGAGCCCGACGCCGGAACTTGAACGCTGGGGCCGGCTGCCGAGCGCTGCGCCGAGCATCGCGAATATAAGGCAGGCCCAGGGAACGGCTATCCTCAACTGCAGTGCCATCCATAGATCACCGGTCCCCTCGCCCATTTTTTCTTTGAGCTTTACGGCGGTGACCAGTTCCGGGATCGTCATTTCATCGGGAGAGGCCGATTTCGCGGATATTTCATTCGGGCCGAGATTGAGAGTGAGCGCCTGACGGTCAAATTTAAAGAGCAGTCCTACTTCCTTAGTCTCTTTATTTATCTCATATACGGCGCCGTCTTCAAGCCACCAGCTGCCGTCTGTCCACTTGCCGCTCTGCGCCGATATTATCCGCGCCAAACGCCCCTCCTCAAATTCCTCCACCGTCACATCTTTCATATCCTTGGTGGCGTTGTCCATCTGATCGATGTAGATCACGCGCTTTATTACTCCGCCGCTTTCCTCTTTGAGAAATACCTTTTGCGTGAAGATAGGAGCCGATTCCCGCAGCACCTCATATTTCATCACATTAGCCGCGGCGCGCTCGCTCAGCGGCACGAGGCTTTCGTTGATGAAAAACGCGCATATCGAAACAAAGAAGGCTGCGATGACCACCGGGCGCACGATGCGCTGGAATGAAAGTCCGGCTGACTTCAGCGCCACCAATTCGGAATTTGCCGAGAGTTTGCCGAATCCAAGCAGCGCCGCAAGGAGACAGCTCATCGGAATGGTGAATACGACGAGCCTGGGCATGTAATACAGGAAAAGCCTGATAACTATCCCGATGGAGACGCCCTTTTGGATTATGAGATCCGCCATCTGGAAGAGGAGCCCGCCGGCCACGAGGATTATAGTAAAGGCCACAAGGCCAAAGAAAAACGGCCCTTTGAGTTCCCCTAATATAAAGCGGTCCAGCGCCCTCATTCTAAAGGAAAATTTATCTGCGTTTTTCAACGGTCTTCACCATTGTTCAACTTTATTATATGGTCCGCACATTCACGCACCGCGCCCTTTCCTCCCTGCCGTTCCGTAACGTAGTCCGCACAGGCGGCCGCCGACGGATGGGCGTTTGCCACCGCAATGCCAAGACCGGACCATTTGATGCACTCGATATCGGGAACGTCGTCCCCCGCATAGGCCGTCTCGGCGGCGGTTATCCCCCAGCCGGAGGCGATAGCCTTAAGATCACGGAGCTTGTCGTCGGTGCCGTTGATGCAGCGCGTTATCTTGAGATTGTCGGCGCGCTGCTGCGTCGGAGCGGAATGCCGGCCGCTGATGAAGACCACCTTGACGCCGCTTTTAAGGAGCCGGACTATCCCCTGCCCGTCCTGAACGTCGAATCGTTTCAGCTCGTTTCCCGAGCCGTCCATATAGATGCCGCCGTCGGTCAATGTGCCGTCGACGTCCATTGCGAATAATTTAATCAATTTTATCCTCTGTCTTATGATGCCAGTCCTGCGTCATGCGCGGAGTAAAGCCCCTTGTGCTTTCCGCCGCGAAGTCAAGGATCATCTTTGCCTCAGGATCATCGGGATAACGTTCCCTCACCTGGCTCAGCCCGTCTCTGATGGTGAGCCCCGAGTTATATATCAGCTTGTACATCTCGCGTATCTTCCTGCGCGTCTGCACATCTATATTACGGCGGCGCAGGCCGACCTTGTTTATATCATAGACGCGCATCGGTATTCCGGCGGCGAGGCAGTAAGGAGGCACATCCTGAGTTATGCGCGAGAGTCCCCCCACCATGCAGTATGAGCCGATATGCGTAAACTGATGAAACCCGGTCATTCCCCCAATGACTACGTAATCGCCGACATGCACATGTCCGGACAGTCCCGCTTTGTTCGCTACCGTACACTCTTTGCCGATATGTACGTTGTGGGCGAAGTGCACGCCCTCCATAACGAAGCAGCCGTCTCCGACCGTCGTCGATTCCCCCTCGCCGACGGCGCGGTTGATGGTGACATATTCGCGGCAGACTACTCTGTCTCCGATGATGGCCCAGGTTTCCTCGCCTTTGTAGCTGAGGTCCTGCGGCACGCCGCCGATGACGGCGTGCTCATGAATGACGCAGTCCGAGCCCAGCCTTGTGTAGTCACATACCCGCGAAAAAGCTTTAAGTACCGTTCCATGACCGATCTTCGTCTTTGAATCGACTATACAATAGGGTCCGATATTTACATTGTCGCCCAGTTCCGCCTCTTTTGCCACGATAGCTGTCGGATGTATTTGAACGCTCATATTATTTATTCCGCCTCAAGCGTCAGACCTGAGGCGATGACAAACCCCATTTCGGCTTCGGCAACGATCTCATCGTCGACTTTTGCGACGAATTCAAATTTGCCCATGTTTCCGCGGCGGCGCTTCAGCCTGGCGGTGGTGCGAAGCTGATCGCCAGGCTTCACCGGCTTGCGGAACTTCGCGTTGTCTATCGAGGTGAGATAGACAAGCTTTCTATCCCCGTTCTGGAATTCGGGCTGTAATTTAAGGAGCATCGCCCCCACCTGCCCCATCGCTTCCAGGATAAGAACGCCGGGCATCACCGGCTCGTCCGGAAAGTGCCCCTGGAAAAACGGCTCGTTGAAAGTGACATTTTTATAACCTGTGACCTCTTTAAGCTCGTCAGTGTCTATGATTTCTTCTACCCTGTCCACAAGCAGAAATGGATAACGGTGCGGAAGAAGCTCCATTATCTGGTTGATGCGTACCTGCATTGACTTTTCCCCCTTATTTATATCTCTTAAAACTTATCAGTACAGCTTTATGAAAACAGCGCCCTTATGCGGCGCGCGAGCTTTCCATGGATGCTGTGGCCGGCCGCGACCGCCACGTAATGCGCCGCCGGTATCTCCCCGGCCAAAGTCAGATCTCCCAGCAGATCGATGACCTTATGTGTTACGCACTCCAGCGGGAAACGCAGCCGTTGGCTGCCGACCGGCCCGTTCTCATCAAAAATCAGAGCGTTATCCAGAGTTCCGCCTTTTGCCAGCCCATTCTGTTTCAAATAATCCAGCTCGGAGGTAAGCCCGAACGTCCGGGCCTTAGAAATTATATTATAAAAAGTCTCGCTTGTGATATCATATTTGACCTTTTGGAGGCCGATCGGGGTTCCGGAGTAATCAATTATGTAAGTGACCGTCAGCCTGTCGCAGGGAGCGGCCGCGATAAGCCGGCTGCCGCCGTTCTCTTCCAGAAATATCGGCGCGGAGATGGCCCGTCCTTTAAGTATTCCATCCATCTCTGCAAAGCCGCAGTCTTTTATCGCCTCCGCGAAGGGGAAGGCGCTTCCGTCCAGGATCGGGACCTCGCTGCCTGAAAGTTCAAGTTCAACGGCATTAAGTCCCATACCCGCTATCGCCGCCAGCAAATGTTCCGCCGTCCTCACGACGGCGCCGTTGGGAAGAGAGAAACCGGTCAGTCTGCTGTCCTCCTCCACCACCGCCTCTGTCACCGGCGACAGCCCGTTTTCATTGCGGAAGTGGATGCCGGGACGTTCGCAGGGACGCATCCACAGGGTGGACTCTTCACCTGAATGCAATCCCGTCCCGCTTATTTTTATTTCGTTCTTAAGCGTCTTCATGCGTTTTCTCAAGGCGTTCGACCTTTTTGGCAAGTTCTCTGACATGGCGCATGAATTCCGGCAGTTGTCTGACGGCGGCCTGCTGGCGAAGCTCTTTTTTGTGGTCTTGCGCGGGAAAGCCGGAAACTACGGAGCCAGCGGGGATGTCCGAAGCGACGCCGGCGCGCCCTCCGACCGTGCAGCCGTCGCCGATCGCGGCGTGGTTGGAAGCGCCGGACTGCGCCGCCATGATGACTCCCCTGCCGATCTTTGTGCTCCCCGCTATCCCGGACTGCGCGACAACTATCGTATAGCCGCCTATCTCACAGTTATGGCCTATCTTCACGTGGCTGTCGATCTTCGTTGACGGGCCGATGTATGTCTCCCCAAAGGTAGCGCGGTCTATTGCCGAGCAGGCCCCCACCTCCACGCCGTCGTCAAGGCGGACGATGCCTATTTGCGGTATCTTCACCATTCCGGCCTTCGGGTCGGGAACGAATCCGAATCCCTCGCAGCCGATGACGGCGTTGGCGTGCAGCACACACCCGCTGCCGATCTTAGTATGGTGGTATATCACCGTGCCAGGCTCGATGAGGCAGCCGCCGCCGATCTCAGAACATTCGTCGATGACGACGTTCTCCATTATCACCGTACCGTCGCCGATATTTACGCCGTCGCGTATCACCGTCCCCGCGCCTACCGAAACGTTGTTTCCCAGCCGCGCGGTGGGGGCGATGACCGCCAGTTCCGATACTTTCGTTCCGCGCGCCGGCGTCTCGTCAAAATATTGCAGCAGGGCGATCAGCGCCACACGGGGATCGTCAACCTCCACGCCGCGGCAGCCCTCCGCGATCCATCCCTTTTTTGTAAACAGGACGGTCCCCTCTTTCACAAGAGGGATAAATTTTTTCTCCCAGAGCGGAGATATACTGTTTTCTCCCGCCTTCTCAGGCGCGCATATCGAGGTTATCCTGATTTCAGGATCGCCCTTTACCTCACCATGCGTCATCTCCGCGATCCGGCCAAGCGTAATGCTCTTTGTTATCGTACTCAATCCTCTCTATAGAATGCTTCTTATAGGTTGCCAAGCATCTTAAGGCTCCAGCGATCATTATCGCGGGCATCATATTCAACTTCAAAAGAAATATTCTCCGTGGCCCTCCAGCCGATGGCGCCGTTGAACTTGCCGTCCTCGTTGAATCGCAGCCAGAGATACGGCTTGTGCAGCTGCGGGTCCATGGAGAGCTTTACCCACCACATATCATCCGTGGTATCCCATTCGCCGCCGATCCAAAGGTCCCGTATAGAACGCCAGCGCAGTCCGAAGCGGCCGTTGATGTTCCATTCCTGCAGTCCCAGTATTCCCTCCGCATAAGCCTCCATGTCGACCGCGGGAAAGAGTTCGACTTTGCGTCCCAGGTGCACTCCCAGCTCCGCCGACTTATCCGAGGTGCCGGCATATATGGCGGCCCAAGCGCCTATGGTGTAATATCGGCTCTCCACCCTGACGTTCAGCTGCGATATCTGCGCGGGTTGAAAATCCGCTTGGGCCTCCGAAGCGGAACGTTCCGTTATGCGGCGTTCGTTTATATAATCCTCGGCCCAGCGTTTCATGTCGGCTGAATGTTTTGAAGCCCAGACGACAGGGATCCCAATAAAGGGAGCAGACTGTCCCATCAGCCCTTCGCGCAGTTCTCCGTGAAGAAGCGTCGGCAGGGAGTTGGAAACCAACTTTGGATTGACCGCCAATATCATCGGCATCTGCGGCGCGAAGGTTATCGTCAGGACCGTCCGGTCGTCCTTTGCCGCCAGCAGCAGCGAGGGAGCCCAGCCCGGAAGCTTTTCGCCGGCAAGCTTCTCGATCTCTTCCTGCAGCGCCTTATCCGACCAGCTCAGGGATTCGAGCGGGACGCCCTGAAGCAGCAGCAGAGTCTCCTCTCTCAGATGGCTTACATCGCTGTTGAACCACTCAAGGGGCGGGTCCTGAAGCTGAGGCGTCCTGACTTCCACGCTCCAGGGGGCGCTGCCGCCCTCTGAGACAAATTTTACGATGATATTGTCGTCTCCCCGCAGGGAGGCCTCTATCAGATAGCCGGAGAACAGCCTTGAGGCTACGGTTTTCAAAATCTCCGCCTGATAATCCGGCCTCTGCCCGGACGGCATGCCGGCATAGACGGCATTCAGGCTTTGCGCGGCAAGGGAAGCCTGCCAGCCGGGCAGCCCATCGACAGTGACGCCGGCCGTCGCCTCTGTCGTATTAAAAAACACAATAAAAGTCGCGGCAATAAAAATTGCCGCAACTATTTTTTTACATTCTTTTGCTCTCTTCCTAGAATAGCTCTCCGAAGCCAAAATGGAACCTGCCTTCATCTCCGGTAGCGTAATCAAGGCGCAGATTGCCGAGAGGTGTGTTCAGACGGATGCCGACGCCGGGAGAAGATCCCCAACTGTCATCACCGTATATTACGTCGCTTCCGTTCCTCGTCCTGCCGGAATCCCAAGCGCGGCCGACATCGTAGAATATGACGAAGCTCATCATCTTCTGCATCGGTATGCGAAGCTCAAAGTTGCCCAGGACCATGTTGCGTCCGCGGTAATAATCGTCATCGTACCCGCGCAGCGTCGTATCTCCGCCGACGGTGTACATTTCGTCGTACGGCACGTCGCCCGTCGAAGAACCGGCGATCAGGCGCGCCGCAAAGAGCACAGGCTTATCCTCGTAACCGTTGAGGAAGGAGGTCTCGAAGAGGTCCTTGAGGAAATTGCCCACCGGGAAGTAGAACTTGCTCTCCAGCCAGTACTTCATATAGTTGTAGTCGGTATCTTCGACGGTGGCCTTGCCGAACTGGAAGCTGAGGCTTTCAACGTCTCCGCGGGTGTAAGGCGCATATTCGTCGATATTGAACCGGCGGAAGGAGAGCGTCGCCGAATAATAGGTACCTTCGCCAAGTTCTTCCTCTCTGATCCTTTTCAGCTCTTCCGCCCGCTTCGCGTCGTCGGGGTAGTCTTCCCTAAAGCCGTCGCGCTCCCTGATGTTGTCGTTTTTGGTGTTGTGCCAGTCAAGCAGCATGTACCAGTTATACTTCGATTCGTCGCGGAACTTCTTGCCGAAGCCGATAAAAGCTCCGTACTTGTCCCTGTCATATTCCAGGTATTGCTTGTCGTTCTGGTAGTAGTAGACGTCGTCCCAGGCGCGCTTGTACCCGCCTATCTTCCAGGCCATGACCTTGCCGCTCATGTAAGGCTGTTCGAACGAGAGCCAGAATTCCTCCCTGTCCCCCAGCTCAAAGCCGACGCTGAGTTTCAGTCCCGCGCCGCCGATGTTGAAATTCTCATAGCTCATACCGCCGCCAAAACCGCTCTGCGTTCCGTAGGCGATGTTGAAACCGAGTTTGCCGGTACGCGCTTCTTCCACGGTAAGGACTATTATCACATCGTCCGGGTTCTCCCCCGGCTCGAAGTTCACGTTGACATCGCTGAAATACCCCAGCCCCTGCAGACGGTTCAGCGTCAGGCGGAGTTTGTTGGCATTGAACAGCTCGCCGACCTTTATCTTCAGGTAACGCTCGATGATCCTCTTCTTGGTGATCTTGTTTCCCTGAATCACTATCTCGGATATCTTTGGCTCGATGATTTCTACGGTAATGACGTCGCCGTCTATCTTCACGTCTTTTACATTCGCCATGACATATCCGTCTTCCTGATACTTTTCTTTTATCCTCTGCAGGTCGTTGCGGAAGAAGGTCCTGTTAAAAATCATCCCAGGCTGCGTAAAAATAGCGCTTTTCAGTTTATCCTCAGAATAGACTGTGTTGCCGATAAATTTGATCTCCCCGACCTTAGGGTTTTCCTGCACAAGGAAAGTCACCTTAACGCCGTCTCCCTCGTCGGTGACCTTGTAGTCCGTAGCGTTGAAGAAGCCCAGTTCAAAGATAGCCTCGGCATCTTTGCGCAGCTTCTCCTCGTCCACATGCTGCCCTACTTTAGAGGTAACGACGCTCATTATGTGATCGCGGTTGATCTCGCTGTTGCCTTGCAGATCCATGCTTACGATGATCGGCCCCGTAAGGTCGGCCTCTTCCGGAGAGGGGGGCTGCCCCTGCGTTTTATCCGGTGAAACCGCCTCCGTCTGCGCAGAAGGAAGACTTTCCGACGCGGTATTCAGCACGCTTTCTTCAGCTGATAACGCGGAGGTTGCCGCGAAGGCAACGATTACCAATCCCAGAGCAAGATACTTCGCTCGTTTTAACACACACACCACTCCTCAAATACAAGGGCTAAAAATCAATTGACGATTTTGATCGCAGGCTCGCCGCCCCTCAAACTCTTCTCGCCTATCTGGATGAGAGTAAGGAGATCCTCGGCCTTTATCTTATTTTCGGCCCTCTGTTTGACAGTGGGACGTTCCGCAAAAGTTTGCGCAGCCGGCTTTTCCACAACTTTAGCCGTGAAACTGCTTTTTGACCCGGGGGATTTATTCTCAGCCGTCTTTATGGCGATGTTGCTTTCATTGAGGTTTTTTCTGAGAAGCTGAAGAAGCTCCTTCTCCTCTGTTGTGACGAAGGCGAATTCCTCGAAACGGTTTTCCGCTCCGGTGGAGAGCGCGGCGACACGCTGCGGATTCCCGCTCTCTACGGCTATAGGGAATGTCGAAAGGCATATTATAACTATCGCGATGCCAAGAGATTTTGCGCCAAGAAAAGCACGGGCCCCGAACCGGAAACATACCGGCCGCGCCGCCGTCTCATTTTCGGCCTGGTCCCACAGCTCTTCCCGCACCTGCTCAAGTTCGGCGGAGAGGCAATCTGCCTCGGCGACCGCGGATTTCCATTTGTGATTTTCACAGGCGGCCGTCAAACGGTCAAGCCAACGCTGCAGTCTTGCTGTCTTCTGTTTCATCGGTCTTCATCCTCATAAAATCAAGATAATATAATTATCCCGATCTATATCCCCGATGTGGCCTCAGATTCTTTTATTCCAAGCCACGATTTTAGCTTTGCGAGTGCCTTTCTCCTTATACGGTAGACATGGCTGATGTCGATGTTTTTCTCACTGGCCACCTCGCGGGCAACGCGTCCCTCCATAATAAGGGCGTTGATAATGTCGGACTCCCTTTCTGAAAGCTGAGAAAGCGCGTTCTCCAAATCTATAGACCATTCGCTGCGGCTCGATTCGTTATAGAGCAGCGAACTTTCCGCGCCCTCGTCTACGAGCACCGCCTCGTCGACCGGCAGCGGAGCCTTGGCCTCCACGCGCTGGAGGAAATTGATCATCCTGCCGCGGATTTTATAATAGGCAAAGGTGGAGAAACGGATGTTCCTCTCTACGTCAAAGGAGTCTACGGCGTTTATCAGCGCAAGCATCCCCTCCTGAATGAGATCCTGGTACGTGCTGTAGGGGACCTTTAATTTTTTTGCGAGCCAATAGACCATCGGACGATTGGCAAGGATCAACTCTTCCCTTGCCTCTTCGTTTCCGGCCGCACAATCTCTCCATAACTGGGAATCGTCCTGCCGCTGACCGATATTGTATTCCTCATCTTTACTCATCTCATCACACCCTTTTCTCTGAGACAAGGTAACTAACTTTAGACATTTTACCACATTATATGTAAAATGACTCTATATTATCGGCATTGAAATTATCTCGCCGCCGCAGTCCCTTAAATGTAAAGTGTCGTTGAGATATGACAGAATATACCTGTTTCCCGCCTCCACGCTGAACGCGGAGATTGAACAATTATCTATACGCGTCTTCCAGAATATATTTGAGCGCGGTAGCTCCAGCATCGGCAAAAATAACGCGCGCAGCATCGCCCCGTGTCCGACAACGACTATATTATCCTCCGGGCGGGCAAGAAGCATCTTCGCAACCTTAGAGGATCTCGCGTACAGCCGCTCCATCTTTTCTCCTCCCGGCGCGTCGACATGCAGCTGATTCCGGCGCCATTTATAAAAAAGTTCTTCGCCGAAACGATTCTTTATCTCATTTACGGTGAGGCCCTCCCACTCGCCGAAGTTTACCTCTTCCAGGAGATCCAGCTTTTCTACATTTATCCCGGCGTGGTGACACGCGATCTTCTCCGCCGTTTCGTAGGCGCGTGAAAGCGGACTGCTGATTATCGCCTCAATCTTCGCCTTGGCAAAGCGCAGCCCCGTCCTGCGCGCCTGTTCACGCCCCTCTTCGCATAGAGGGATATCGGTAACTCCCTGATAACGAAACTGATTGTTCCATTCCGTCTTTCCGTGACGCACAAAAAAAATTTTTTTGCCCGTGATCGGCGCGCTGAGTCCGGGGGCCTCGTTTACCTCATTTTTATTATTCAAATCATGCCCTCCCTCTATCTTTACAACCATCTAAAAAAAGAAAAGGGCTTAGGAGATTCTCCTAAGCCCTCGACACTTCAGTGGAGCCAACTTCCGGACTCGAACCGGAGACCTGCGCATTACGAGTGCGCTGCTCTACCAACTGAGCTAAGTTGGCGAAACCTGGAGCGGACAACGGGATTCGAACCCGCGACCCTTAGCTTGGGAAGCTAATGCTCTACCAGCTGAGCTATATCCGCGCAATCAACGGGAGATATAATAGCATAACTTCCGGAACTCTGCCAGTCCCTTTTAGAAAATTACTGCTTTTTTCCCTCAGATTTTTTATCTTTCCATGGAGTCGGCAGTTCCTTCGTCTCCAAATCGTCGGCGGCGCGGTACTGCCAGCCGCCGCCGAGCGCAAGACAGAGGCCGACCGCCGAGTTGAGACGGTCGGCGCGGCTCCCCTCCAGCTGCAGCTGCACGGCAAGAAGGCTGCGCTGCGCGTCGAGCAGGTCAAGCTGGCTCGTCATTCCGTCAAGATATTGTGTCCTGGCAAGCTCATAGGCGCGCCGCTGCGCCTCTTCCTGCTTTACTTCAAGGCTTACGACCGCTTCGCTTTTCTCATTTGCGGTGATGGCGTCGATCGTCTCCTTCATCGCGTTCTGTACGGTCTTGTAGTATTGCGCAAGCGCCTGCTGGGCCACCGCTTCATTCTTCCTCACATTTGCCGCCAGTTTGCCGCCGTTATAAAGCGGAGCCACGACTCCCGCCGCCGCCGCCCATCCAGTCGGCCCGTCTAACATCGTTCCGGGGGTGTTGTTGATATTCCCGATCAGTCCGCTGAGCGATATCGTCGGGTACTGCGCCGCCTTTGCGGAACCGATGTTGGCAAGGGCGGTCCTGTAATTGAAGACCGACTGCAAAATATCCGGGCGCTGTGTTAAAAGCTGCGCGGGAAGTCCCTCCGGGATTGCCGGGCATGGCGGGAGCTCCGCGATGTGCGCGCCTCTCGGCACCTCGCGCGAGGCAAATTCTTTGGGATCGCGTCCCATTAAAAGCAGCAGTGATGTTTCATATTGAGTCATTGCGAGCTGAAGCTGCTGTACCTGTACGGCGGTGGAGGCAACAAGCGCCTCGTTGCGCCTGACTTCAAGTTCGCTTACTTGCCCCTGCTCGTACTGGTATTTGCTCAATTCAAGGGTCCGCTGCTGCGATTTGAGGTTCTCCTGAGCTATCTGTATCTGCCGGTCCGAGGCGCGCAGCGAGAAGTAGTTTTTCGCCACCTCTCCGGCCAGGGAAAGGCGTATGGTGTCCTTCGCCGCCTCCGTCGCCAGAATATTTTCTCTGGCGGCGCGCGTAGCCTTCTGAAGCTTGCCCCACAGGTCCATCTCGTAGCTGACGCCGCCCGCGGGCTCTATCACATTGGTCTCATCGCGCTTCCCGTCAGCGCCGCCAAGTATGTACGAACGGGAGACGTCCAGCTGGGCGTTCAGCGAAGGGCGCTGTTCTCCGCGCGCGGCCTTAAACGAGGCCCGCGACTGGGCGACGGCGGCAAGAGCCGCTTCGAGGTCGCGGTTGCGCCGGAAGGCTTCGTCGACGCACAGGTTGAGGACCGGTTCGTTGAAAAGGGTCCACCATGCGGTATTGGGCGTTATCTTCTCCGCCGCCGGCGCCTTGTCCGCCGGCAGATCGCCGGATATGGACGCGACATAGGCCGGAGGCATGTCGTATGCCAGCGGAGACGTTATCTTGGGGCCAAGATCGATATGAAAGAACGACCCGATAAAGAGTGCCGCTAAAAGCGCGCTGGTAGTCATTTACTTCGCCTCCCCTTCCGTTGTCGGCGCAGGCGTTTCGGATGCGGAATCCTTTTTGCGGGAGGAAAGCCGCATGACCATTGTAAAGAAGCATGGCACAAAGAATATGCCTATCACGGTTGAAGCCGTCATGCCGCCGATTATGCCTGTGCCGATCGAGTGCCGGCTTGCGGCGCCGGCGCCGGTGCTGACTGCCAGCGGCAGAACACCGAGTATAAATGCCAGCGAAGTCATTATTATCGGACGGAAACGGAGGTGCGAGGCGTTAACAGCCGCCTGCATCAGCGGCACCCCCTTTTGATGTTCCTCCAGCGCGAACTCCACTATCAGAATGGCGTTCTTCGCGGAGAGCCCGATGAGCGTGACCAGCGCCACCTGGAAATAGAGGTCGTCAGAAAGGCCGCGCATCATCGTGGCGACAAAAGCGCCGAACAGCGCGAAGGGAACGGACAGGACCACCGCAAAGGGCAGGCTCCACCGTTCATACTGGGCCGCGAGAATGAGGAATACCATTATTATGCCGAGCACAAAGGCGATCATCGTCGCGGCTCCGGTCTGTTTTTCCTGGTAGGCTGTACCGGTCCAGGCGAGCGTGTAACCGTCCGGCAGCGTAGAAGCGACCTCTTCAAGCGCTTTTATGACCTGTCCGGAGGTGTATCCTGCGGCCGGCTGCCCGGTCAGCTTGGCGGACGGGAAGACATTGAAACGCTCCATCGTGTCCGGCCCCGTCGTCGGGCGCAGTTCGACCAACGATTCGAGCGGTATCATATCCCCGTTCTCCGAACGTATATAGGTATATTTGATGCCGTCCGGCCTGTCCCTGTAGCTTGATTCGGCTGATATGAGAACCTGAAAGGTACGCCCCATCTTGTCGAAGTCATTCACATAGTAGTTGCTGTATATGCTGCCCATCGCGCCGAATACGTCGGAGAGGCTTACGCCGAGGGATTTCACCTTTACCCGGTCGATGTGGACGTAATACTGCGGGACTTTTGTCGAGAATGTCGTCGTCACGCTCGCGATCTCCGGCCTTTTATCGGCCTCTTCGATGAACTTCTGTACCACGGCCTCGATCTCGTCGGCATCCGTGGTTATCCTGCTCTGCAGATACCCCTCTACACCGCCGGTGGTGCTCATGCCGATGATGGCCGGCGGGTTGAAGGCGAATACCTGCCCGTCAGGAATGCCCCAGGCTTTCCCCATCACCTTGTTGGCGACAGAAAAAGAATCCTCGCCTGGGCCCTTGCGCTGGTCCCAGTCCTTGAGCTTTACAAAACCGGCCCCGTAGTTCGACTGGTTGGACGAGTTCATTATATTGTAGCCAGAGAAGATAAGCGCCGTGTCCACCTGCGGCACGGAAGTGGTTATCTCCGAGACCCTCTTTGCCAGATCTTCAGTCTGATTAAGCGAGCTTCCGTCCGGCAGGGACATCGATTCCATAATGATCCCCTGGTCTTCATCAGGAACGAGGGAGGTCGGCAGCGTCAGCGCCATCTGCGCCGTGGCCCCGACAAACAGCAGGAAAACCACGAATACCACAATACCGTGTTTCAGCATCACACGCACCGACGACGAAAAACCGTGCGTGACCTTTTCAAAGAAGGTATTGAACCATCTGAACAGCACGAATTTCGGTTTGTGTTCCGACGGTTTCAGGATCATCGCACAGAGCGCCGGCGTGAGCGAGAGCGCCACAAAGCCTGATATTATGACGGAGGTCGCTATCGTCACCGCAAACTGTTTATAGAGCTCACCGGTGAGCCCCCCGAGAAAGGCAATCGGGACGAAGACGGAGGTGAGCACGAGAACGATGGCGATGACCGGAGCGGTGACCTCCTCCATCGCCTTACAGGTCGCGTCGAACGGCGACAGCCCATCCTCCATATGGCGGTCGACATTCTCAATGACGACGATCGCGTCGTCGACAACGAGCCCGATCGCCAGAACGATACCAAAGAGCGTCAGCGTGTTGATCGAAAACCCAAAGGCCTTTAATCCCGCAAACGTCCCGATTATAGAGACGGGAACGGCGAGGCAGGGAATGATCGTGGCGCGGAAATCCTGCAGAAATAGTAGCACGACAAGAAAGACCAGGACCAGCGCCTCGATGAGGGTTACGATGACCTCTTCTATCGAAACGCGGACAAAGGTAGTCGTGTCGTAGGGGATATCATAAACAAGACCGCTGGGAAATTTCTTCTGCGCCTCGGCAAGCTGGGCTTTGACCTCATCACATACCTGTATGGCGTTGGCCCCCGGCGCGAGCGTAACGCCGACGGGGACCGCGGGAGTGCCGTTCTGCGTTCCCGAGAAGCTGTAGCTCTTGGCGCCGAGCTGCACGCGCGCGATATCCTTCAGATAAACGGTCTCTCCTCCGGGAAGGCTCTTGATAATGATATTCTCAAATTCCTCTTCGGTCGTCAAACGGCCGGTCGTCGTCATGATATAGGTCTTCTGCAGGTCGGCCTTAGTCGGCGCGTCGCCGAAGCGTCCGAGCGCGTACTGGCTGTTCTGATCCTTTACCGCGGCGGCGACGTCGGCGGGCGCTATCCCCAGCTGCGACATCTTGTCCGGTCTGAGCCAGATGCGCATCGCGTAGTCCTGGTTTGTGAAGATGTTGACATCACTGACGCCAGGGATACGCTTGAGCCCGTCAACAACATTGAGCAACGCGTAGTTGCTTATATAGGTCGTGTCGTAGATGCCCTGCGGAGAAAAAAGCGAGAATATGAGCAAGATGTTCGGAGACGATTTTTGCACGATGATGCCATACTGGCGAACCTCCGCCGGTATGGAAGGCGTCGCCATCTGGACGCGGTTGTTGACGTTTATCGTCGCCTGGTCGGAGTCCGTGCCGAGCTCAAATGTAACGGTGAGCGTCATGTTTCCCTGCCCGTTGCTGACGGAGTTCATATAGATCATGTCGTCGACGCCGTTTATCTGTGTCTCCAACGGAGCGGCGACCACCTGCGCTATAACCTCCGGCGTCGCTCCCGGATACTGCGCGCTGACGGTCACCTGCGGGGGCACCAGCTCCGGGAACTGTGCGATAGGAAGCGTATAGATGGAGACTATCCCCGCGATGACGATGATGATCGAGCAAACGGTCGCCAGAATGGGCCGTTTTATAAACATTATGGAAAACATTTATTTTGCTCCCTCTATAGCTACCTTTTCGCCCGGTTTTACCTTGGCGACGCCGTCAAGCACGATCTTTTCACCTTCGCTGAGTCCGCTGCCAACGAGACAGGTATTGTCTATCGTTTTAAGTATCGTTATTTCCGTCTTCTCTGTGATGTTTTCATCATTGAGCTTATAAACAAAAGATTTCTCGCCGGCCTGCACGATGGACTTCAGCGGCACCTGGATTATCTTTGGGACATAATAGCCCTTCACAAGCACACGAACAAACTGCCCAGAATAGAGCGAATTGTCTTTATTGTCAAAAACGGCGCGCGCGTTGATCGAGGCGGTCTGCGGAGTGACAAACTGGTTCTGGAAGTCGATTTTTCCTTTTTTGTCTATCCGCGTGCCGTCCCCAAGCGCCAGCTCAACGTAAGGGCCGCCCGCCTCAGTTTTGAGGAGGCCCTGCGATATAAGCTGCGCATTTTTGCGGTATGTGTCGGCGGGGATCGCGAAATCAACGTAGACCTTGTCGGACTGTACGATCGTCGTCAGTAAACCGCCGGCCTCCACAAGGTTGCCAACGGAATAGTTTTCTTTGCCGCTCAGTCCGGATATCGGGGCTCGCACACTCGTCCATTCAAGGTCTATCTGGGACTGGCGCAGCGCGGCGCGTGACGCGTCGACCGCCGATTTTGAAGCCTCGAAATTCGACTCCGCCGTGTCGAACTCAGCCTTGCTCACGGCATTTTTTTTGTAAAGGGACGAGGCGCGGTCAAAATCAGTCTTCATCAGATTCATCTGCACCTCGCTCTGTTTCAGCGAAGCGTAGTTCCTGCTGACGGCCGCGCGGTACGGCGCCTGGTCTATGACGAACATGACCTGCCCGGCCTTGACCGGCATGCCCTCTTTATATGATTTTCTCTTTATAATGCCGCCGACTTGCGCGCGAAGCTCGGCCTGCCTAAAACCGGCCGTCTGTCCCGTGTATTCCATGGTTATCGGCATATCGGACCGCTTGACTGCCATCTCCGACACGACCGGCGGCGGAACCATAGCGGCGGCTGCCGCGGCGGCTTTTTTCTTTTCTTCGTTTTTAACGTACCACCAGCCTCCGGCGGCGGCGATAACGACGAATGCAATGATCACATATATAATATATTTTTTGCTCTCTGTACTCTGTGTCTCATCCGGTGTTTTTGCTGCGTTATTTTCGTTTTCCACGGGTACATCTACTCCTCGCGTAAGGACATTTTGTTTAATTTTCATTATAGCATACTAAACAAAAACGAAATACGCCGTCTCAATGATAACAGCTAAAACATCAGCGAAAATCACTAAAGAGAACGGCGTAAAAGGCAGACTATGCTACCGGCAGCTTCCGCATTTTACCGCAAAATTTTCCAATGACAGGTATTCGTATCTCTGGGACCTAGCAATAACAGCACTTTATAGCAGATCAATATAGTAAAAAATGATCAATTGCATTATCTGAAAATTGATCAATTTATCCCAACATTATAAATCATATGAAAAAGAGTTTACCCATATTTGCCGTACAAAAAACCTCGTCCTTAAAGCTCCAACAACATGTATATAAGTTCCTGAAATCCGGATATACGCGAATTGAAGCCTCTGGGATTCCTCCCGTATTCAATAAATCCGGTTTTTTTATACATGGACATTGCATGTGTATTTTCTAAAACTACCTCAAGCTCAAGCTGGGTATGGCCTGCTTCTCTTGCACATTCGATGCATGTTTTTGTCAATTGCTTTCCAATTCCTAATCCCCAGTACGCTTTGTCTATACCGATACCGAATGAAACTCTATGCAAGACTTTATAATTTTTCCCCACTGCCTCAATGCCTGCCGTTCCTACGACCTTTCCTTCAATCAATGCAGCTATAAGAATTTCCTTCGGATTATCATTTTTATCGTTCAAAAATTCAATTTCTTGCTCCAAACTAAAGTTGCTCTCGTCTGGATAAGAAAGTAAGTAATCCGTTTGCCTGTGAGTTAAATTGAAATTTTCAAGAATGGCTTCAGCATCTTTACAGGTTGCATTCCGTAGGCAGCATTCCGTGCCATCCTTTAATATTATTGATTTTTTGTAGTTCATATTTTTTCTCTCCAAAATAACAGCTCATCTGATTGGTGCGCCCATTCGCATTTTTCTCCTCAATACAAGTACTTTTACATCACCGGCAGGGCAAATGCATCAAATATCCTTCAATGAGTTTTCGTAGATATGAATCATCCCAGCCAGCCATATGGACAAAAGCTTTGGTATAATTTATCGCCGACACTATTTAAGACTAGCTTTTGTTATTTTCTCTCAAACCATATTATTTATTTGGTTTGCCATAATAATTTCCGCCAGCGAAATGTGCTCATTACGATAGTGAACCTTGGGATTCTTTTCCGGCAATGTTGTAAATTTAATAGCAAATTGTGGACAAGCATGAATGCAAGCTAAACATGTAGTACAATTCTTATAGTCATATTCAGCCTTCTTATCTACTACCGTAATACATCCCATGGGGCAAACTTTGGCGCAAATACCGCAGCCAATGCAGTTATCCATCACATTATATAAAGGCTTATCTTCCGCCGCCTCAATTTTTACCGGCAGCGCCAAATAAGCTCTATGCTGCTCTTTGTCTGCTTCTGTTGCCGTCTGAACATAGTGCTTTTGAGAAGCAACATCATATTTGATTATTTCAATATGTTCGTCAACTTTTTTCTCCGGATCAATATTCAATTGCTGCTCAATATCAAAAGCAGGGATGGCATTATCAACCATAATTATAGTATTTATATAATCAGCCTGAAGGCCAATGCCTCGTAAAAAACCTTGTGTTAGTTCAGCTGCCCCACCATGATGAAAGCCATAAGTAAGTACTAGATAAAAATAATCACAAACAAATTTTGAAGTAGCTAAAAACCGTTTTACTGCTTCCGGCATTTCATGACCGAAAACAGGACAAACAACTCCTATCTTTTCGGCTCGATACTGTCTATTCATTTTATTTAATTCTTGAGGTATACTAACGATTTCACTATCTAGCTGTTTTGCTACATATAAACTATTCCCGGTTGCGGTAAAGTAAAATAGCATGTTCTGCCTCCTTGGTTATTACATTTTCTCCGTTATCGCACATCTAGTGAGTCAAAAATTTTCGAACCTGGCAAGGCGCTCGGGCACTCACTCTTTGTGTGACATCAAGCATACCGTCTCGACGTGAGATACCTAGGCTATTCCCAAACACATTTACAAGCGCCAAAAATCCGCTGTTTTCTTGCATTTACAACCATTTTATCAACTCGACTATGTGATTTATGACTAGGCTATTTAGTAGCATAAACTGGAAGTTGATAAATTGAAAGTACAAAAAGGCTTATTCTTCACACTTGCAATATTTTACTGCATTTGTGTTGACCATATCAATTTTCCAGCCTCTTGTTCCAACCTGTCCTATAATCGCAATATAGTATAAATCATCAGTAGAAACATCATCTTTCATTTTTCCTCGATATAGACTTGTTCGAAAAACTGGTTTTCCTGCCTTGTTTTGATTGTATACATTTAAGCAATAATATGTAAAAGGCTCTCTCCCTTCTTTTTCTGATTTTTTCTCTTCAACTGCCAATTTCGCCTGTCCATAAAAAACAAATAATTCGTTCTTTTCTTCCTCATCTACCCATGCATTTAGTTTTTTTCTTCGCAATGCCTTGATTATATTACCCTCATCCTTTGGCACAGGAATCAACATAGGATTATCTTTTGTACTTATAGCTGTCCCAGCACCCATCAAGCCTTTCTTCTTACCAAGTTCTTTGCAAAGCATATTAATCATAGAATCAAGCTTGTCCTGGATTTCAGGATACGTCAAGGAATTGATTAATTCCCTTGCAACCTTTCTTGGGGCATACTGATAATTATACGTACAGCCATCCTCATGATTAGATGTAGGACACCTTCTCAAATGTGCTCTTACCTTAGACGTTTTATGTACAAAATACAATTCCGCTGTCTTGCATTCAGGGCAAAATATCTTACCTTCATAGTTTCCTAGTTTATTCTTGTTATTCTCAACATAATCGACCAAATCAACTAAGTCTTGGTTCTCATCCTTTGTTCTATAGTAAAACTCATCGAAACTTTTATGTTTTTCTGCCATGCTACTTCACCTCATTTTCATCATTCTCATTATTGTTATAACTAGTAATTAACAAATTCAAATTTATCTAACATCTTATTCACGTTTAGCCACAGCCTCTTTGGAAGCTATATCTACAATACTCTTGAGTTCATCCTTGCCAAGTGTTCTACCTTCTTCTGCAGCTATACGCTTTTGCTCTTTAACTGTTCTAACAACTTCCATAATGTTTCTTGATCTCTCAAGTGCCAGATATTCTTCTTCAATAGCGTCTCGCCTTGCAGAACACTCTGCACACAAATCTATATCCTCAAATGGTACTTCTTCCCAATCAAACTCCTCAGCATTATATTCACACGAACCATACTTCCACAATCTTTACAAAGCACATAAATATTATCGCTTTCCATTGGAGCAAAGTTAATTGTTCCATTCTCATTTTCAATCTTCAAGTACATCATATATAATTCCTACCTTTCTTCTTTTGGTAGTACTATATATCACTCTTTATGTTCTTTATAGCAAGTCATTTATTATACAAATATGATGCAGATTATCCGTCTACTTTGTCTTGGAACTATACTTATTGGAACTTCGGTGCTTCGTTCCATTTTCATCTACTGTAACGTTGCTTCTCTGCGTTTTTCTTTTTTGCACTGCCTCAAAAAATTCCTTAGAGATAATTGATGGGTTATTATCACTGACCAAATAATATGTGCTATTTTCATCGGATTTAAAAAGTTCTGCTTCTCCGATATACTTTCGTTTGGTTAGTGTCAACTCAATTGTCCGTTTGTTCCACTTATCTTTTCCGGTTGGTGATTTGATACCTAGATTTTCCAGTTCTTTTAGGATGCCTGTCACGCTCTTTCCACCCAGATACAAGTTGAAAATCTTCTGAACAACGGCTACCTGTTCCTCATTAACAATTAATTTTCCGTTCTCATCGCTATCATATCCATAACATTTTCTATCAGCCAGTTTTGAAGTGCCTTGTTCTACTTTCTTCTTAATGCCCCATTTTATATTTTCACTTCTGCTCTCATTTTCTGCTTGTGCCAATGCCTCTACAATGGAAATCATCAGTTGGCTGTCCGCTTCAGCAGAATCCAAATTTTCCTGCTCGAAAATAACACGAACATCAGATTCTCTTAATACTTTTAAGGCTTCAAGTGTATCAACAGTATCCCTGCCAAACCGGCTAAGACTTTTGGTTATCACTATATTAATTTTATTTTTCTTGCCATCTTCAATCATACGAGCAAAGTCTTTTCTTGGCGATTTAGATTTACCAGAAGCAATATCAATATAAACATCAACTAATCTCCAAGTATCCACTGTAGCCACATGTCCGGTGAGTGCTGAAATTTGAGCGGTAAGACTATTTAATTGTTCCATATCATTTGCACTAACCCTGCAATAAATTCCAACTTTCTTTTCAATCTTGGAACGTACAGCGGGGATATAGTTTACTCTCTTTTCCATATCCGCCTCTTGTGGCTAATCAACATCAAGTGTATTTTCACGCATGATGAATAGCCTATTTTTCTTCAAACCACCCATATACTCTAGCGAAAAATCAATTTACAATCATTCCGTCAACTTGCCATCACATCTTAACAATCCTATCTCCACAACCTACCCGTTTTCAAGCTGTCAACTCGACCCTACGGCATTTTTGCAGTGGATATGTTTAGTTCCTCGATTACAACCAAAAATTTGAGGGCTGAAGTTTAACCTCCAGCCCTCAGAAAGCCCTTTATTTCAAGCCTTTTTCACACATTACTTCTGAACCCTTGACATCAACACGACACTCTCAACGTGCCCCGTCTGTGGGAACATGTCAAAGGGGCGCGCCAGCGACAGTGCGTAGCCGCCTTCGGCTAGGCGCTTTGTATCTCTCGCCAGGGTCGCCGGGTTGCAGGAAACGTAGACTATCCGTTCCGGGGCTATTTTCAATATGGCGGCGAGCACCTTTTCATCACAGCCGGAGCGCGGCGGGTCCACTACGACGACGCCGTACCTGTTGCCGCTGAGGCTGCCGGCGATGTCCTCGGCCTGCGCGGTGTGCGGGATTATCTTTTTTATTCCATTGCGCCCGGCGTTCACGGCAATATATTTCGCCGCCGGCTGCCAGCTCTCGACGGCCGTCACCTCGGCTCCGCCCGCGGCGAGAAAGACGGTGAGGCTGCCGACGCCGGAATAGAGCTCGAGTATCCTGTCCGCCCCGCCGGCAAGCGCCAGCTCCGACGCATATTCGTAGAGATTGCGGGCCTGCGCTGAATTTACCTGAAAAAAGGAGCTCGCTTCAAAGGTGAATTTGTATCTCCCAAGTTGTTCGCTCATCCGCTCTTCGCCGAATAAAGATACGGTCCTGCTTCCCCAAATGAAGTTTCCGGACGCCTCGTTTATGTTGTAGACCATCCCGGAAAACCCCGCTATTTTTTCAGCGATGGAGCGAAGTTTGTTTTCTTCTTTTTTAGCAAGCGGCCTTCTGCCGACCACCGCGCACAGAGAATCTTCGCCAAACTGCGCCTGCCGAACCACGATATGGCGTATCAGCTCGTGCGGCTGCGGCCGCCCGCCCTCTTTGACCCCGCAGAAACCCTCTTCGCGCAGCGCCGCGAGAAGCTCCCGCAGGTTTTGGTTTATTTTTGGCAGCAGCACTGGACAATTTGAATAAGGTATTATATCGTGGCTCCTCGGCCTGTAAAAACCGGCGCGCAGGTTTTCTCCGCGAAGGCTCTGTGCCGGCAGCGAGGCTTTATTGCGGCAGCCCCACCGCTGTGGCGACGGGACGCATTCAAGCACATTCGGATTCGTTATTTCGCCTATCCTTGTAAGGGCGTCAAATACCGTCCTTCTTTTCAGCTCAAGCTGTGCGTCGTACGATATATGCTGAAGCTGACAGCCGCCGCAGCGCCCAAAAGCGCCGCAATTCGGCGGCGTGCGCAGGGGCGATTCGGATATCCGCCGTATGACCTTGGCCGTACCGTAATTTTTCTTTTTTGAGACGATGCGCGCCTCCACCTCTTCACCGGGAAGAGCATCCGGGACAAATATCACGAACCTTTCCTCGCCGGCGCGGACCACGCCTTCGCCCTCATTATTAAGATCTGCAATTGTCACGCGTATTTTATCACCCTGTATCATGTGAGATACTATACACTAAAAACCGTGTCATTGCGCGGGTAAGATTTATTTTATAACTGAAGCCGCATATTATCTGGCGCTAGTGCCCCGGCTCACGGAGAAAAAGGGGTTTCTCCCATGGCTTGAAGAGAATATAATGATAAGCGTTGCGAAATGACCGCCGCTCACACCGGGGCTCCGGCGACGGCGCATCCGGGCGGATGGGCGCAAATGATTTGACAACGACGGAGGGGATCGATTGAAGAAATATCCTGTTTCAAGGACGGCAGTTTTTTTGACCGCCGCCGTTTTCTCTTTTCTTGTCGATCACCTGACAAAAATCGCCGCGCAGAGGCTGGCTTGGAAGACCAGCTTCAACGAGGGCGTCTCGTTCGGGCTCTTCAATTCAGTCGATCCTGCCGCCCTATCGGCAGCCAATATCGTGATTCTCTTTGTATTGCTCATTCTCTGTATAAGATCCTCCGGCAGAAGAGGCCCTGCGTTCTATCTCGGATGCGGAATGATGTTTGGCGGGACCGCCGGCAACCTTGCCGACAGACTGGCCCACGGCCGCGTGATAGATTGGCTGCCACTTCCCTTTTCGGAGTTCTTTTTCAGGTCAGGCTTGTGGGTGAACGCGGCGGATATTTTTCTTACCGCCGGCTCGGCGACGGTCATTCTTGCGCTGTGGATGGCCGCCGGGGCGGATGAAGGGTCTGAGGCCGACTGACCGGCTGTTCGTCAATTCAGTAAAACTATGCCGAATGCTCCGAAGCGGCTTTTAATTTTATGTTATCATAATACGTATTCAAAAAGGAGATGTTTTTCATGAAAAAATTACGATTTTACATACTGTTAACTGCCCTGATCATCACTTGTTCGACCGCGGGAGCCGCCGAACGTGTCGTGCCGTTCCCTCATGAACTCGACACGCAGTCGTCGGGGGCCTCTTCATATAACGCGGCGGGTGACGTGAAGGATTCACCCTATTTCCCGGTCATGGATTATTATGCGCTGAAAAGCAATTCAAAAGGCCTTACGATCTTGAGCGCTTTCCCCACCTACCAGCAGACGACGGAGGTCACCTGCGGCCCTGCCGCCGCTCTTACGGTGCTCTACTATTTCGGCAATAAAAAGTATGACGAACATATGCTATCTATCTTGATGGGAACGCTGCATGAGGCAAAGAATGGCGGAGAGATGGGAACTTCGACCTCCGGCATGGTGAAGTTCTTTAAATCCATCGGCTGGAAGGTAGCCTCAAGCCTGGACCGCCCTAAGAACAGGGATCATGACTTTGAGACCCCCGAACAATTCAGAAACTTCATCCTTAAAAACTTGCGCGAGGGCGTGCCCGTGATGGTAGAGAACATGTACTGGGGCGGCCATTGGCGCGTCATCATCGGATACGACACGATGAACACCGAAAAGACGACCGATGACGTGATTATCTTCATGGACAGCTATGACGTGCTGGACCACAGACAGGACGGCTATACGGTACAGGCCGCCGAAGGCCTCTTCTACACATGGAAGGATATGGAATACCTGCCGAAAGGCGAACGCGTGCAGCAGTGGCTCACGGCCCGTCCGTAAATCATCGGCGAAACAGGCGATATTCCAATCTCAATATTACGACAAAAAGAGGGGCCTCTTACGTGAGAAGCCCCTCTTTTATATTCTTGCGTCCAGGCTGTGAAGCTATTTCTTCGCCGCCACTGCCTCGGACATCATCTTGTAACCCTCTTCGAAGGCCTTTTCGTTAAGCTCTTCGGTTCCCTTGGGAACGCGGGCAAGGATGGCGTCTTTGATCGCCTCGGGCTTCGTCAGCCCCTTGTCCTCAAGCACCTTCGCAGCCGTCCCAAGCGCCACCATGTTGACGACGAGCTCGCGTCCAAGTTTCTCGCGGGCCGTTCTTACGATGGGGAGCATGTAGATGTCGGCGTCAAGTTTCGGGGGGTCCGTCACAAAGAAATCATCGAGAATGACGGTCGCGCCCTTAGCCGTATCGTGGCTGTAAGTGTCGCAGGCTTTCTGAGTAAGGATGACCTGAAGGTTGGGATGGGCAGCCTTCGGATAATCTATTTCGTCGCGGTCGTAGACCACTTCAGATTTCGAAGCGCCGCCGCGGGCTTCCGGGCCATAAGCCTGGCTCTGAACCGAATTGAGGCCCTCCGTACGGAGAGCGGCGGCCTCACCAAGGATCACTGCGGCGAGGATTACTCCCTGTCCGCCGGATCCAGCAACGCGAATTTCAAAACGATCGCCCATGATCCGTACCTCCTATGCCTTTCCCTGCGCGCGCGCGATAACGTCGTTGTAGCGGTCGGTGTATTCGCGGGCGTTTTCTATGTTGACAAATTCGCCGACAACGATCTTGCCCTCGAGCTCCTCGGGGGTCATCTTGTCAGCCTGAGCCTTAAGGACCGTATGCTCCTTAAGGAACTTGATGTTGTCTGTCGGACGGCTGCGCTTGTTCTTGCGGCCAAACTGCGTATGGCAGAAGGAGATGATCTCGACGAGCGCAAAGCCCTTCTTCTGATGTTCGATCGCCTTCTTGAGTATCTGTTCGCACATCACGGGGTTCGCTACCGTGGCGCGCGCCACAAAGGTCGCGCCCGCGCCGGCGGCGAGCTTGCAGATGTCGAACGTCGGGTCTATCGATCCGTAGGGGGCCGTCGCGGCGAAAGCGCCTTCCGGCGTCGTCGGCGAAGCCTGTCCGCCCGTCATGCCGTAGATGTTGTTGTTCATCAGAACGGCTGTGATACCGATGTTACGGCGGCAGGCGTGGATGAAGTGGTTTCCGCCGATCGCGGTGCCGTCTCCGTCTCCCATAACGTTGACGATCGTGAGATCGGGATTGGCCATTTTAACGCCCGTCGCGAACGCGAGCGAACGTCCGTGCGCCGTGTGGAGCGTGCAGGCGTCGATATATCCGGGCATACGGCTTGAGCAGCCGATACCTGATGAGATGCAGACCTGCTCCCTGGGGATGTCAAGGTCGGCAATGGCGCGGAGGATGGAATGCATGATGATACCGTGTCCGCAGCCGGGGCACCAGATATGGGGCATGAACTTTGAGCGCAGGAGTTTCTTTACATCTTCGCGTGGCATAGTTACGCCACCTCCTTGATGAAGGACATAATCTCAGCCGGCTTGTAGAGTTCGCCGTTGATAAGGTTCTTCGCGTGTACTTCGCAGTTGCCCTTAACGGCTCTTTCTACTTCGAGCACCATCTGTCCGGCGTTGAGCTCCGGTACGATGATGTGCTTTACCTTCTTTGAGAAGGCGGCTATTTCTTTATCCGGGAAGGGCCACAGTGTGATCGGGCGGAAATGTCCGACCTTTACGCCCTGCTCGCGAAGCTCGCGGATCGCGCGCAGCGACGAGCGGGAGACCGAACCGTAAGAGATTACGACGATCTCGGCGTCTTCCATAAAGTCTTCTCTGTATTCGACGATCTCGTCGCGGCAGCGGTCAACCTTACGGATGATGCGGTTCGCCTTGAGGTCGATATCGGGAGCGTCATTTGTCGGGAAGCCCCACTCGTTCGTGGTAAGCCCCGTAACGTGCCAACGGTAGCCATCACCGAATGCGGGCATCGGAGGGACGTCGTCGGCATCGGGACGGTAGGGCACGAAATCATCGGGAGCGACCGTAGGCTTTTTGCGGTCGATCACTTCATAGGTGCCGGGTTCGGGGATGGTGATCTTCTCACGCATGTGTCCGATGACCTCGTCAGCCATGACAAGGACGGGCTGGCGGAAGCGCTCTGCCATGTTGAAAGCCTTGACCGTGAGCGAGTAGCACTCGGGGATCGAGCAGGGAGCATACGCGATAGTGGCGTGGTCGCCGTGCGTTCCCCATTTGGCCTGCATGACGTCGGCCTGGGAAACCTTTGTGGGAAGACCGGTAGAGGGGCCGCCGCGCTGGATGTCGGCGAGGACCATGGGGATCTCCGCGATATATCCATAGCCGAGGAGCTCCTGTTTAAGGGAGATTCCGGGGCCTGAGCTCGCTGTCATTGCCTTCTTGCCCGCTATCGAGGCGCCGAGGGTGGCAGCGATACCGCCGATCTCGTCCTCCATCTGAACGAACTTTCCGCCCAGCTTCGGAAGCTCTTCGGACATAACTTCCATTACCTCTGTTGACGGGGTGATAGGATATCCGCCGAAGAATCTGCATCCCGCGGCGATAGCGCCCATTGCTATGGCCTTATTACCCTGCCAAAATTCGTTCTGGGCCATAATTATTCACACTCCTTAACAGTGATTGCCAGGTCAGGGCAGATATTCTCGCACTGACGGCAGCCAATGCAGTCCTCCGGACGAACTGCGACGCACTTAACCTGATCGTTAAGTTCCAGAACCTTCTTGGGGCATATAGCGATACAGAGGCCACATCCTTTACACCATTTCTCAACTATTTCGATGTTGAACTTCTTCGCCAAAAGACCCACCTTCCTTCCACACATCTAATCGATTTTGTCTGTCAACCAGAATTACAGAGACGCGATTGGCATAACTCTTCGTATTATGCCAAAAGTTGTGAATTTATTCAAGGAAAAGATTAAATTCTTTATTTTCTGATAACTTAAAAATATTGCGAACATTTATCAATCGCACGGCCCGATGTCAGGCTCACGCAGATATTGTCCGCGGACGTCGCGCGGCGAGACCGCGTTGTCCGAATAAAATTCGCCCATGAGGGCACATGCCGCTCCGTCGGCGCTCTCCCGCTCTATCACGGCATGGCCGCATTCCCGCAGTCCGGCGTACTGGCCGATGTCGGGAGATACGATCGCCGCTCCCGGATATCCTCTCAATATTTCTATCAGCGCGTCCTCGGAAACAAACCGGGGAGATACAAGGGCGCGTCCATACAGCGAATCGTATACCGCGGCATAGCAGTGACCGCGCTTTGCTTTGAAAACAGGCGCGAGGCAATCGTGTCTCTCCTTAAGGTCCCAAATAAATATTTCCAGCGACGACAACGGCACCACCGGTACGCGCAGCGCCTCGGCGAGTGCCGCTCCATAGGCGATACCGGCGCGGATCCCCGTATAATAGCCGGGACCTGTGCCGACCGCGATACGATCTATCTCGGCAAACGTGATCCCCGCCTCTTCCAAAAGTGCCGCCGCGATGATAGGCAATTCTTCCGACTGCCTGCGCCCAAGTTCCTGGCTGCTCCCGCCGGCCGCTTTCCCGTCTATCGCGAGGCCGACGTTTGTCCATCGTCCGGCACAGTTTATCCCCAGTATCTTCATTTCGTCATCCCCATCGATTTTATCTCCTCGGCAAGCCGCTCAAAGGCCTCGCGCGGTCCGCCGCCATGGCTGGTAAAGGTTAACATTCTGGATTCACAGCCCCCGGGGGCCGTCTCAAATTCAATATCTATCCTACCGTTTTCCGGGGCCTCCGGCCACCGGTCCGCCCACTCAACGACCGCCGCATAGCCATCTTCGAGGTATTCTTCTATCCCAAGCGAATCTATCTCCGCCTCCTCTTCCAGCCGGTAAAGGTCGACGTGAAGAAAAGGGACCGTGCCCTCGTATTCGCTCATTATAATGAACGTCGGACTCTTTACGCGTTCGTATCCCAACGTATGGCCGATACCCTGGGCAAGCTTTGTCTTTCCCATTCCCAGCGTTCCCTTGAGCAGGATGAGAAGCCCGGGATATACGACCCTCCCCAGCGCCGTCCCCGCGAGGTAAGTCTCTTCCGGGCCGTCGCTAATAACGGCGAAGCACTTATCTGAGTATCGCTGGAATTTCATCCGCTATCTCCCTTGCGAATGCGCCGCGCAGCCCGAAGCGGGCCTCCAAAACTTCGCCCGCGGCGCCGTGAGCCAAAGCCCCCGCCGTCGCGGCATCGGCGATCGAAAGTCCGGCGGCGATAAAGGCGCCGATTATCCCGCTCAACACATCGCCCGAGCCCGGGACGGCGAGCGCGGGCGAACCCGTGCCGATCATCCGTAACGGTCCGCCCGAGGCGATCAGAGTGTTTCGTCCCTTAAGCAGAGCCTGCCCCGTCTTAACGGCAAGCGCCTTGACGCACTCCGCGCGCCCCGCATCTACTTCGGCGGGAGACAGGCCAAGAATACGCCCTGCCTCCGCGCTATGCGGGGTCAGCAAAACGTCTTCGCGCGAGGGGAGCCCTGCCCCGCTTTGCGCGAAAAACCAGAGCATGTCCGCGTCAAGCAGCATCGGCAGCCGGCAGTTTTGCCAAAGCCAGGAAAATAATTCTCCGACCCCGTCGGAGCGTCCGCAGCCCGGGCCGGCGACAAGCGCCGCGCATTTAGGCAGACATTCGGCAAGGACAGACACAGCCGGAGCGCTCTCGACCTCGCCGTTTCTCGTGGCAAGCGGCAGGACGATGACCTCCGGCATCTCGGCGGAAAGGTGCGGCGCTATGAAATCCGGCACCGCCATAAATACGAGTCCCGCGCCCGCGCGCAGAGCGCCTCTGGCCGTAAGCAGCGGCGCGCCGCGATAGCTGCCGCTGCCCGAATATATAAGCAGATTGCCGCGTTCCGTCTTATGTATGCTGCGCGAAACTTCAGGCAGCAGATCGTGCAAATCATCCAGCCCCCAGAGACTCAGGGCAGGTTTTTGGGGCAGTATGGCGTTAGACGGTATGCCGATATCCGCCGTTATTATCCTGCCGCAGGCCTCCAACGCCGGCAGGAAGGCCATTCCGCGCTTAGGCGCCAGGAAGGTAACCGTCTCTGCGGCCTTCACACAGGGATCGTAGACGGCTCCGTTTTCCGGATCGATGCCGGAGGGGATATCCAGGGACAAAATCTTTTTACGCCCCTCCAAAAGCCTTATGAGGCGCGCGGGCTCCTTACGCGGAGCTCCCGCCGTCCCGGTCCCGAGCAATCCCTCTACGATACAGCCGGCGCCGTCAAGCAGCGCCGATATCTCGGAATCGATCAGCTTCGGCGTATCAAAAATCCGCAGGCGGCCGCCATTCAGCCGTCTCAGTATCGCAAGATTTACGGCGGCGTCGTTTCTGTAGGCTTCGTCGGCGTCGCTTTTCAGCACCGTTACCTCCGCTCCGCCGATGATGAGGTGGCGCGCCGCGGCAAAGCCGTCGCCGCCGTTGTTTCCGCGCCCCGCCAACACCACAAAACTGCCCTTTGGATCACCTGACAGCCTGACGGCCTCACGGGCGGCGTTTTTTGCGGCATTCTCCATCAGCACCACGGACGGCACGCCATATTTATCGGCGGCGATAATGTCCGCTTCACGTATATCCGCAGGCAAATAAAAATTTTTCACCGTCATCCCTCCAAAACGACCATGGCGGCGGCCATGCCCGACTCATGCGAAATGCTAAGAAAGACTTGGTTTATTCCCTCTTCGTCGAGGCGGCTCTGAAAGTCGGCGCTGAAATTGAAAATAGGCCCTTTCTCAGTGCGGATGACCTCGCAGGCATCGAGCCCCATCTTCCCCAGCCCCCAGCCCCCGGCCTTGGCCAACGCCTCTTTTGCGGCAAAGGCCGCCGCATAGTGCAGCGCGGCGTCCGCCCTGTCTCCGGCATACGCGATCTCGTTCTTTGAGAACAGACGTTCAACAAAACCAGCGCGCGCGGCGGCCTTTTTCATCCGCTCTATATCGCATAGATCGATACCGATGCCTTTAATCATGATCCGCCTCCCAGCGCCCTCTCAACAGCTATAATCTGCCATTCCTCAAGTATCCCGAAGCCCTTCGCGGTCTCAAACTGTCTGTACAATTTACTTTTCCATGAAGGACCGTATACCTCCGGTGCCAATTTTACAGCCTTTACAGCGAGTTTTTCAAAATATCTGTGATCCGTGGCCCATTTTCCATACCTTCCTTTGTACAGGCCGCCAAGGTATCCCCATATATTATTATTATGCTTCGCCGAAAGAGGATAGTCATCCCTTATTTTCCGGGAATAATCGCCGAGGAACTTCTTCAGCGACCCATACTTTCTGAATGAGGACGCAACCATCATACTCTTTCCGCCGACGCGCTCCTCGCTCTCCGTATCGATATACGGCATGCCCAGCATCTTCCAGGCGCTGTTTGCCTTTATCCCCGCGCCATTGTTGCCCTCGCGCCAAAGGCGGCTCTGCCAGTCGCCGGTCTCATGCGAACAGTGAACGGCGGCTCCAAATGGATTTACACTCTTATACCTTTTCGCCGCCCGGTAAAAATCTACCGAGGAAAAAGCCTCGGTTCTCCAGGGGACGGACAGCAGGCAAAACAAAATGCAGAACAACACACCGCGGCATAAAACGAGATAATGATGTTCCGCATTCGGGAAATATCGATTTTTTAGTTTTTTAAACCCGTCCGATAACACAAAAAACTGCCGCTCAATTTGATAAGAGATTCTATAGCCTGTCGATATTATGCACCGAAAATCCATATTTACGCTTTTATCAGCGCAGCCAGGATATTGTACAGGTTTGTCGGGTCTACCGGTTTGGCAAAATGGGCGTTCATTCCGGCCGCCAGAGAGTTGTTCCTGTCCTCGCCGCAGTCCTTCGCGGTCATCGCAATTATCGGTATCGTTCCGGCGTCGGCCTTGCGGCTGGAGCGAATAGCCCTGGCCGCGTCAAGGCCGTCCATTACCGGCATACTGATGTCCATCAGGATCGCGTCAAAGTATCCCGCCGGCTCATTAAGGAACAGCTCAAGCCCAGACTTGCCGTTATCCGCATGTACCACGGAAATGCCCTCATGTTCAAGTACCTTTATAGTGATAGAGGCGTTTAAAGAGTGGTCTTCACATAGCAATATACGCTTTCCGGTCAGTGCAACCATATAAACTCTTCCTTCCCATGACGTAATGTATGATTACTCATAAACTCCATAATTAAAATTATACCATTTTTTACAAAATGGTCATCATCTATGAGCGGAAAATCCTACGCAGATGATGAAGAAAACTATCAATAAATCTTTACAACAAAAAAGGTCCGGTACCTCCGGACCCTAACTAATAATTTTTTATTTTTTGTCTTTATTCAACAAACCCTGACCGTCATCAATAATTTACAAATGGTGCGGGAAAGGGGACTTGAACCCCTACGTCAATGACACAAGATCCTAAGTCTTGCGCGTCTGCCAATTCCGCCATTCCCGCATCCGGTACAATATTTTACCTTGCCTTTTAATATAAAGCAAGAAAATACTTATCACTGAACAACAACAAAAATCACGCAGGGTGTTGACAGAATAGGAATTCCACGGTAGAATTTCTTCCTGTCAGGTCACGGGCGATTAGTTCAGAGGTAGAACGCTTCCTTGACACGGAAGAGGTCAGAAGTTCAATTCTTCTATCGCCCACCATCGATAATTCAGGGTCCTCAGCGAGAAGCCGAGGACCCTTTTTTCATCCGTAAAAACAACCGGCGGCAAGGGAAAAAGGAGCGTGCATAGTGATATGAGAAGGCCGATTATAAAGAACATGTTTCGTGAAGAGCATTTCACCGCTGGAGACCGCTGCGAACTTGCGGAAGTGCTGCATCCGATGCGCACGGCGCTCCCGTATGACAGCTATTCGCTCTCCCACGCTTATGTCGAGGCAGGAGGGCGTACATTGCCCCACCGGCTTATCAAAGCATCCGAAACATATGTCGTCCTCTCCGGCGAAGCGGTGATCCATATCGACGGAGAGAGCGTCTCACTTGAGGCGGGAAGCTGTGCCGTCGTGCCTCCGGGGGCGGAACAGTTCATCGTCAACCGCGGTCAAAAGAAGCTGGAGTTTCTCTGCATCGTCACTCCCCCCTGGAGTGCCGGCGATGAAGAAGTTTTTCAAGCCAAAGCTTAAGGGGAACGTAATATTTATCTCTAAGGCATGTGACCGTATCCTCGGAGCATATCAAAGTGATGTAAGCCAACACGGCCGACGATATTGAAAGCAGGTATAACCCCAACCCGGAACCAATACCAAGCACGGCCATGAGGTATACTTCGGCCGCCGTCGTAATGCCCTTTATATCTCCGTGGGGGCTTTTATATATTATTCCCGCGCCTATGAAACCGATGCCGGTAAGCATCCCTACCATCAGGCGTGCGGGGTCCGTCCTAACACTGACGTCATGAGGATAGGAAAAGGCCAGATCGGTGAAGCCGTATGATGAGATGATCGCAACCGTACAGGCGGCAATAGAGATAAGTATATGTGTACGAGCGCCGATCGGTTTATTCCTGTGCTTGCGTTCTATCCCGAAAACTGCGCCGAAGAGGGCCGCCAGCAACAGCCTGCATAAGATCTCAGCTTCCCCCAGATACATTTTCAAACCTCCTCAAAATAAAAGCGGGCAGAAGCTCCGGAGAGGCTCCGGCTCTTCCGCCCATTTGCCGGTAAAGGCCGTTAATCCGAAAGGTCCACTAACTGCACTTTCACACCATTGAGCGCGTTGAGCTTGCTTTCAAGCTCTTTTGAGGTTTCGTTGCAGCAGCAAAGCTGAAGTACGAGGAGACCAGCCGGCGAACATGTCCCGGGGGTGGATTGATCGTGGAGCCCAAGTCTGGTAAGAATCGAGCATCCGTACTCGGTAAGCACCCGCTGTACCTCAACGGCACTTTTGTCTCGGTCATAGATTCGTATTGCCATGATCTGATAACAATTCATTTCAAGCGCTCCTTATTTGTATTATTTATACTTATCTTACAATTCATTGATTTCAGTTTAGCACATAAAAGTATTTTGCACAATTTGCATTATCGCCTATTTTTTTATAAAAAAGCAGATTTGTCGCCGTAAGGTAAAAAAATCGCCGCTTTTTTTGATTTTCGTATTGACACAAACTGTATTTTGATTATAATTATCTGCGTGCTTCGGCAGAGGCAGTGTGAGATGTGCGCCTGTAGCTCAGTCGGATAGAGCAACTGCCTTCTAAGCAGTGGGCCGGGGGTTCGAGTCCCTTCAGGCGCGCCACTTTAATAAGTGCGAAGCACGGAATAGCGTTATTTATGGTGAGTGTAGCTCAATTGGTTAGAGTACCGGATTGTGGTTCCGGTGGTTGCGGGTTCAATTCCCGTCACTCACCCCACTAAATAACAGGTTTTAGATGTTTGGATCGTTAGCTCAACTGGCAGAGCACCTGACTCTTAATCAGGGGGTTACAGGTTCGATTCCTGTACGATCCACCATTTTAGTATCCGGGCGATTAACTCAGCGGTAGAGTGTCACCTTCACACGGTGGAAGTCGTTGGTTCGAACCCAATATCGCCCACCATCGCTATCACAGGACTTTCGGAGTTTTCCGAAGGTCCTTTTATCTTTCTGGCCTATCGTCCGGCTGCTGTAAAATTAAAAAGACAAAGTAAGCGCCACAGCGTCAATACCTGACGCCGCAGCGCTTGTCGGCCGCTCTCGGCCGCGTTCAGCACAATGCGCTTTTGATCTCTCCGCCTCCCGTATTACATTTCAAAGGAAAACCCTAGGTATCCTGAAAACGGGTTATTGCAGGCTGTTCCGGCGATGTGCTGCATTCTGAAGGTGAGATATTTTCCGACACCATACTTCCAGTTGCCGCCTACCCCTATTATCGCCATTCCGCCGCCGAGGTCGCTCTTGTGGGTATATTTGCCCCCGTCCATCCATACGTCCGTCTCGCCGTCAAACTCACGCGCGTATGACAGGTCGCCGTGGAGGTTGAGGAGTGTGCCGTTTTCAAGCGTCCATGTGCGGCCAAGCTCTACTCCGCCTCTGGCTCTTATGTAGTTCGAGCTGTCTACATTTACGTGAATGCCGCTGTTGGTGGCGTAATCCGCCGCGCTTATCCTGTACCACGAAAGCTGTAACTGCGGCTCCCAGTACCAGCCGTCACTGTTTTTGAAATCTATTCTTCTGCCTGCCTGGAGCGAGGCGCCTATTCCATTCTGGGCATAGTCTCCCTTCACCCTGTCAAAGCCAAGTACCTCCCTGGTGTAGCTGTCAGGGTGCGTTATCGTATAGTCCGTACTGTATCTGTTGTATTTGATAAGCCCTGCGGCGTACAGACCGCTGTCCGCTCTGTATATACCGTAGAGTGACGCGTGGAAGCTGTCGATGCCGCTGTCTCCAAGGCCGTAGCTAAGATCCCTGTCTGCCTTGCCGTATCCGGCCATGAGACCGGTCCACCAATTTCCGTTTCCGGCCCGTATTTTTTTATCGTAGCCGATCGTTCCAGATGTAAATTTCTGGCCGTCTACAAGGCTGTTAGTTTTTCCCATGTCATAGTCCGTTTTCGAGTACGACCCAGTGAACCATAGGCCGCCGTTATATTTGCCGTCGCTGTATATACCCATACGGCTGTACAGCGCGTTGGCCTCCGCCTGCCATACTGTTGGAAGTACGAGCGCGGACGCTATGCCCCAGCCGGTCGATGTGAGGTATTTGTCTCCCGGCTCTTCCGGTTTGCCTTCCCCTCTTTTCAGGTACCATTCTTTTTTGCCGGAAACATCCGTACCGTCAGCCAGGCCGTAGTACCATGCGCCGGCGGCTGCCTTCCCGCCGTTAAGGCTGAATAGGGCGCCTTTGTCCGTCTCGGCCGTTATAAGCGCGGCGGATCTTGACACCGAGGCAGGGCCGGAAGGGATTACCGTTATCATAGTCGCTCCCTCTACCTTTTTGGCGACGAGCTTATCTCCCGTTCCGGCGTCTATGTCGCTTCTCATTACGATCGTGCCGCCGTTTCCGACATAGTCAGCAGCCTCAAGAGTCTTATATGCAGGGGCGTTTGAATCCCGCTCAGAGCTATTTGCACTCTCTTCCCTGAAGTCGATAAGCCCAGCGTTGGCCAGCCTGCCGTTTGTGTACGAGCTGCCAGTAATGTTCCATGCTGAGGTCGCGTCTATATCAAGGTTTATCTTCGCGGCGGTTATATCGCGGCGCGCAGCCGCCGCTCCGTTCCAGTATGTTCCGCCTTTAAGCGTAACGTCCATAGGCGCGGAAGCCTGCGTTGTCGCGGCATGCGCTATATTTCCGGTCAGCTTGCTGTTCGACGCCGTCATTGTGCCGGATGATGTCGTAGAGAGGAGCAGCGGGCCGCTCGCCGTTAAATTGTCCGCGGTTACGACGGAGCCTCTTTCCAGCCAAAAGGCGGCTGTGCCGTCTTTGGAAACTTTTACAACGCTGTTCGATATCGTAACGTCAGAAGAATCGGCAAATATCCCATGAGAACCCTCGCCAGACGTTTTAATTATGCTGTCCGCCACGTCCAGGCGAGAATCGGTCAACGCGGCCGCGCCGGAAGAGTTGATCCCGGAGGTCGCTATGTCGGCGCTCACAGCTTTGGCCTTCGATTTCAAATAGGCATATACGCCATACGAATCGTTGCCGGATGTCATGATCGCAGTATTGCCCACGCTGACATTTGAATTATCGCCGGCATAGACCCCATGCGCGGCGGCTCCGGACGTCCTTATTTTACTGTCCGTTATGTCGGCGCTGGAAACGTCTTCTGCGCAGACGCCAAAGAACTCCTTCCCGCCTGCGGTGGTAATATCTACATTTTTAGCTTTTAACGTCGAATTTGCGTAAGCATACAGCCCATACGACGTATCCGTGGATCCTCCGTTCGTCGTTATATTTACATTATCTAAGTCAGCGTGCGAGTTATCCCGCAGAAAGACGCCGTTCGCCCAGTCTCCCGACGTAACAATAGCGCTGTCCTTTATTGTCGCGCTGCTGCGGGGGTTGAGGTCCGCCCAGCCATAATTGCTCACGAAAACCGCATGAGAATTTGTTCCTCTGGCATTTATGGTCGTGCCTGCTATGTCCGCGCTTGAGCCAAGATACACCTCTACGCCGTATTTCTGCTGACCTTCGGTCGTTATGATACTGTTTTTGATATTCACACAGGCGTTATCAGTTACGTTGACGGCAAATCCTGTCTCATTATCATTGCCTTTCACGTTTATTTTGCTGTCTTCTATATTTACTGCGTTGTGAACCCTGACGTCAGCAGAGTATTCTTTTAGCTTGTCGTTGTCGCTGCCGTCCTGGTAATAACGTGTGCCCGAGGTGTAGACTCCGGACATCGCATACCCGCTGCCGTTCACCGTTATGTCGCTGCTCTTTATCGTGCTCTTCCCCCCGCAGGAAAGAAGCCTGACGCCAACGCCGCCATCTGTCCCGTCGCCGCTCACGACTATAGTCGATCTTTCGACATTCAGTAAATTATTCTTGCCTGTGCCCGTGATATCTATTCCACAATTCTGGACCTTGATAGAACTGTTCGTCACGGTAACCGAGGAGTTATCCTGGACCATGATTCCCTTACTATTATTTTTCCCACTGATATCCGTATTTACGATATCGACAGACGAATAGGAACTTGAACGGAGAATCCTGGAATCGACTGTTATGCCGATGCCATACTCCCCCTCCGCGACTATATCGCTACTTGCTATGCGAATGGAAGAACCGCTATTTATAAACACAGCCCCTTTGTTATTTGCGTCGAACTTGCCGCCTGCGCTAAGCTTTACGCCTTGCAGCTCCGCATCGGCGCTGCCGGTAAAGATAACGGCAGGCTGTTCATCCCCCGTGACCGTCACAGTGTCGCCGCTGACCAACGCGGCCGACGACGCGGCGTTTCCCGTGTAAGTGAGCGTCTCGGTATAACCAGTCCCGGCTCCGGCAAATGAGGGATCATATATGACAAAGGCCGATATCAATACCAGCAATGAGATAAAATATATCACCATTGACATGCTGCCCCTTCCCGATCCGCCATTTCCCATCCGCTGAGTGCGCAAACACCGTGACGATCTGAGCATCTCTGTTAGTATCATGTTTTTCCCCTTTTCTTTTATTGTATTGATTTTCCATGCTGTTCTATCTGTACATGCGGAAAGATTACTATCGACAATATTAGTAAGCAAATCAGATAGTTTTCTTTTTAAGCAATTTATTCTGCTTTTGTTTTCTGTTTATAGAAAATAACCGGTGATAAGGCGGCTGTTATATAAAAACAGCACGCTCTGCTTTTTAGTCAGCTTAAGTTGATTGTTACGAAACATGCGGCAAAAATACAAGGCGCCCTGCATGACGGCCCTGCCTGCCGCAGCCATGCAAACGAGGCTGAACCGGCAGCGTCATTGCGCCCGGCAGGGTCAAGATTATCTTAATTTCGATATTCTGCGTCTGATCTGATAAAGGACGATATATTGAACGGGAATCATTATGATGGTCTGTGTCACCCTGACAGTCAGCAGCCCAGCAAAAGAGGCCCCCGTCAGTATGGTCAGCCAGTATGTCGAAAGGCACAGCCCGATGCCCAGGCGGTTGATGCCAACGGCAGCCGCCAAACGCCACCGGCCTTTTTCCTCTTCGTTGAGAAAGAGTCCCCAGACAGCACCCTCCAACATGGACGATATGGTAAAACCGGGAAAGTAAACACCGATCGGAAACAATACGGCTCCGATAATATCCGCAAGCCCTCCAGCTATTCCGCCCCAAACAGGGCCGTAAAGCATACCGCATACAGCGATGGGAACAAAACCGAACCCAAGCCTGACGACCGGCGTCGAGATGGAGCAGAATCTGGTAAGGACGATATTTACGGCGATAAAAAGAGAAACCGCGACTAAGACACGGGGGCGGGTTTTTCTATACATATTTCTTTACTCCCATATATATGCTATTCATATCCGCATACACCGCATCTATCCTGCCTTTTGCCGCCGCTTCCCTGATTGATTGCTTCACCCTTAAACAAAAACATACAACGCCTCTCTTATGACGATAGCTGCCAATATGATATCTTTTATTCACTGCGAGAGCAGTTTAGCATTTAATAGGTATTTTGCATATATCAATGTGGTTTTTGACGGTATCTTTTGCAGAAACTTAAAGTTTCGCTATGAGGATGGTTTTCTCTCTACGCTAAGCGCCCTATATCAGACAGGCAGTGTCTTTAAGAGGCTTAAGGCACTTTTTCATTATCGCCAGCGCCGCCTTTGGGTTCCTCTGCGCTAAAAGTCCCATCGCGTAGAGAATATACCTCTCGTCAAGATAGAACCGCCCCTCTTCGGGCAGCAGCGTATCCTCCTCGCGGTCTTTCCGCAGCGCCTCCGAGAGGAGCGCGCCCGGATCGCCGCCGTTCAGCAGCGGGCCTCCCGTGCCGATGATATTTTTCACGCCGCGAAGGTCTTTCCCCCGCTGGATCAGCTTGCAGCCCGCCGAAGCCGAATGTTCCATGCGTCCGGCGTGGCGTCTGGCGGCAACCCTCACGCAGAACGCGGCAAGCGCGGAATCCAGGCGGATATCTTCTTCGGAGGCAGGCAGGAGAGAGTTGTCTTTCACTCTGCGTGCCACCGCCTCCGCGGCGAAGGATTCGGAGACATTAGCGCCCGCCGCCAGCTTTTGGATGCCCAGTTCTTCGGCGGCGATCGCCGATGATTCCCGCACCCCGAGATCACCCTCCACAGTACGTTTGGCAAATCCCTCGGCGGCCCCGGTGATGCGCGCGCCCTCGCAGAGGCGCCGTTCCGCAAATGAATGGACATCCGTCGTCGCTCCGCCGACGTCAAAGATGATCAGCTCGCCAATACCTTTTTCTCCCTCGCACCCGCGGGAGAGAAGTTTTCCCGCCGCAAGCACGGCCGCCGGCGTGGGCATCAGTATCCCGCCGCCGAGCATTTTCCGCACGCCATCCAGCCCCTTCATATCGATGATGCGTTTAAGGAATATTTCACGCACGATCCCCTCCGCCATCCCGGTATTCAGCTCCCCTACCGCAGGGATGATGTTGTCCGCGATAAAGCATTCCTTACCGCACGCGGCAAGCAGAAAGCGCGCCTTCTCAGCGACAAAACTATTGCCGGCGTATATCACCGGTATTTGCAGGGAGCTTGCGGCAAGGACGGAGGCGTTGTGCAGCAGCGCAGCCTCGCTGCCGCGTTCATAGCCGCCGCAAAATAAAATTATTTCTACCTTCTCCTCCGCAAGTTTCGCAAGGTCTGACTCATTTATCTTCCCGGCCAGCGTCGTCATAATCTTCCCGCCCGCACCAAACGCGGCGCAGCGGCCGGCGGTGACGCTGAGGCTGCGGCTGAGGCCGATCACCGCCATGCGAAGGCCTCCCGCGGCGCTGGAAGAGGCGAGTTTCAGCGCGCTTTCAAACTCGGATGCGGAAAGAACGCTTCGCGCCATCTCCAGGCAGCGCTCAAGCCCGAGCCGCGCGTCGCTCTTTACGGTGGAGGGAGTGCCGCCGCTGAAGAGTATCCTCTCTTCGCGCACGGACGCCACCGTCACCTTTGTGTGGGTGCTGCCAAAATCAAGCAGCACGGCCATTTTATCTTTCGGCATAGATCTCTTTGACCGTGGAGACGATCTTGTCCATGTCGTTGTCACAGTTTACGCCGAGGGACTTAAGTTCTTCGGTGACGTCGACGGCGAGTGAGCCGCCCTCCGTGTTCTCATTTAGGAGGCCGCCCAGGATAAGTACCGCCTCCGTTCCCGCTTCATTCATTTTTTCCGTAAGCTCCCGAGCGTAGCTGAGCGCGATCCCGTTGTAGGTGCTCAGCGCGACGGCCCTGGCCTCCGTCTCTATCAGCGTCTCGACGACATCTTCCGGCGTCACGTAATTCCCGAGGTCGAATACGGCGGCTCCGGCCTTTGTGAGTATCGTCTTGACGACCTCCTTGCCGTAGTCGTGTATGTCCGTGGAGCCCACTAGCACCTTTTCGCCCGACAGCGTCTCGTCCGGTCCTCCGAGGCGCGTAATGGCCTCGTCTTTTTTTGCGTTGAGATTCTTCATCATATCCGTGGGGCGCACGGGAGTCCTCTCGCCTGCGGCGTTTATCTCCCCCGCGCCGAAATGGTCCTCAAGCTGCCGCGGCCCGATAGCCTTCAGCGCCGCAAATATCTCGCCCGGGTGCGTTATATCCACGCCGAGGTCGTCAAGGGCGTTCATCATCCGTTCAAAGAATATCTTGCCGCAGAAGATATAGAGGTCGCGTTCGGCGTTCACCCTCTCCCAGTTGATGAATGGCTCCATAAATTTCGATTTCTCTATCATCATATCGACGGTCAGGTGGCCGTCGACGATCTCCTGCGCGGTCGGTATGCGCACCGCCTCCGTCACGGGGACGGAAGCGACGGCGTGGCCGGTGGGCGTGTGCCGCTGGAATATCGCGTCCGCGAGCGAGAATGAGGCCAGCGCCCCGTAGTTCCGCTGATAGTCGAGGCCGTAGTCAACAGTATTACCGAATATCATCGTCCCCGGCGTGTGATGCTCGTTGAGCTTCTCCATCACCGAGTGTATTATTATCCGTCCCATCGGGTCGCTGAAAAGGTTTCCGTAGGCGAAGGCCATTCGCGCGCCCAGCATATCCTCGACAAGATGGCGTTCCATCATCGCCCAGCCGGTTATGCTCGCGAGGTCTCTGAACTGGTTGCCAAAGCCGTCGTCCATGTTTGAATGGACGATCGTACCCTCGACCTTTCCCATCAGCATAAAGGCCGTCAGCGAGTTGACGGTACGTTCGTATTCAAGCTCCACGCCCGGGTATTCGTATGTAAAGTAATGCGAGACGTTCCCTATCGAGGTGACACCGGCGTTAAGGGCGAGGATCGTATTTTCCAGCGCGTTCGGCGAGCCGATCATATGGTCAGACATATGCGGCTGCACAGGTACGATCTGCCCCAGAGCCGCCCATTCCTCCGGCGTGTTGAGGATAAGCCCCGTGCCCTTCGGCAGTTTGCCGCGATGCGCGGCGGGCACCCCCATCACCCAGTCGAGGATGAAACCGAAGCGGGTTATGTAGCTGCCGCGCCGTTTCAGTTCATTGTAGATAAACTCGATATTTTTCGCGGTCTCATCCCAGGAATTCCAGCCGACGTGCGAGTGCTTGGATATAATTCCGGCGGCCATCGCGCGGCGTTTGTATTCAGCCTCGCTCTTGACGCCGTGTTCGCGGAAGAAGAGCGTCTCTCCGACATTGATATCTTTCGCCAGTTTGGCCGCCTCAGCCTCTATTTCGGGAAGAGAGGGAAGATCTTTCCATTCAAATCTTTTATTAAATTTTATTTCCAACATGACCACACCCCGGTATAAATTCATATGAGCTAGATTCTATCTCTTATCCGAATTTTAGCAAATAAAAATGACCGGAACAGCCATTCGCCCCGGTCATTTTCTAAATATTCTTATAACTGAGCTCCGGTTTCAGGAGGTCTCTGCGTCGAACGCAGCTCCTGAGCCTTGGCGATCTCAGCCAGAACCGCCGGATCTGAAGAGGCCAGATAGTTGCTGACCGCCGGATAGGCGAACTTGATTCCCGCCGCGGAATAACGTTTGTGCAGTTCTTCGCGGAATTTGTACCCCACCCGCCACTGGTAGCCCGGAGCTGTTTTTATAAAACAACGGAACTTGACCCCGTTCTGCTCATACCCGGTGATGCCGTTGAATACCGGGTCGGGGAATATCTTCGGATCTCCCTGCTTGACGGTCTCATCCGCAAGCTCCATCAATATCCGCTTCGCCTCGCCGTAATCTTCCTCGTATGGGATCGTCACGTAAATGGCGGTATAGGACCAGTCCTTAGTGTAGTTTATGACGTTCTGAATGGCGCTGTTGGGGATTATTATGAGGTTGCCCTCAAGGCTGCGCAGGCGGGTGAGGCGCAGCGTAAAGTGCTCCACCGTGCCCTGATAGTCGCCTATCTGTATCCAGTCGTTTACATTGTACTGGTCCTCCACGATTATCAGCACGCCGTTGATAAAGTCGCGTATGAGGTTCTGCGCCGCGAGGGAGATGCCCAGTCCGGCGATGCCGATACCGGCGAGGATGGGTTTTACATTGATGCCGATGGCGCTGAGTATCACGAAGCACATCACTGTGGCGAGCAGCACGCGCAGCATCTGGGTCGTGAGCTGCCGCAGCGTGGACATGCGGTACATCAGCCAGGCGCGGCGAATCTCGTCGTCTTTATAGACGGTATTCCTCGCGCGTTCGCCGGCGGCCCGAAAAATATGCGTCATGAGGTAGGGAATGGCCTTATCCAAAAGGTACCAGACGAGGAGGACAAAAAGGATAAAAAGTATCGTCGCCATGTTCTTCAAAAGAAGTTCAAAGAACATTTCTCCCTTGTATTCAAGAAATTGTCTGTGGTAGCCGGTGACAGTATCCATAAGGTATTTTCCTCTTCAATATTATTCAATTTATTTTCGCCTTCTATATTGTAACCGATAACGGAGAGGGAAGATCGGTAATATGTTCATAAAACAACGGGCCGGAGGCAATTTAAGCCGCCGGCCCGTTTTAGGTCCACCCTGATGCTATCGTTATTTAGAGGCGTTATCCGCGGGCTTCTCCGCGGCGGGAGCGTCCGGAGTCTTGGGAGCGGGAGCCGCGGGAATGCCGCCGAGGTTTTCAAGCGCCTTCTCGTTGATCTCGACCTTGACCTTTTTTCTGAGGTCATCAAGTTCCTTCGCTATATAGCTCATCTGAAGGCGCTGTACGATCTCATCTTTCGCCTCTTCAAATGTGAGCTGCTTGGAGGGGCGGCGTTCCAGGACTTCGAGCACATGCCAGCCCAAGTCGGTCTTTACCGGGCCGACGAGCGAATTCAGGCGCGCGTCCGCCGTCGCCTTGTCGATGGACTCAGGCATCACGCCCTTCTCCATCCAGCCAAGGTCCCCGCCGCGCGCCGCCGTGTTGGTGTCGCGGCTGAATTTTTCGGCGGTTTTGGCAAAATCCTTATTCTTGAAGATGTCCAGTATCGCGTTGTTGGCATCCTTTTCCGTAGAGGTCAGGATGTGGCGGATGTGGGCGGCGGGAGCCTGCACGAATTCCCCTTTATGTTCGGAATAATATTTTTTCATCGCTTTGTCGCCCATATCCCACTTTTTGCTGATCTCCTGGAGGTATGCCTCGAGGAGGAGCTGCATCCTCTGCCATTTGATTTTCAGAGCCACGTCCTCACGGTCGGCGAGGCCGCTGATCCGCGCGCCCTCGGCAAAGAGCATCGCGTCGGCCATCTGTTTCGCCATCTCGGCGCGCTCGGCGAGCGTGGCCTGAGAGAGCATGAGCCCCACCATCATGGGATTGCCTCCGGCCGTGCTCTGAAGCACTTCAACTACCTCGTTGGGCTTCAGCGATTCATTGCCGACGACGACCGCCTTTTCTTCCGTTGCGGCAAAGGCCGATACGGCTACCGCGGATACGGAGAAGGCTACGACCGCCCCCATGACAAGTTTCTTTCTTAATGACATTTGAAGTTCCTCCTTGAGTTATGATTAATCTTTCCTTGACTCGCAATATGCTACCATAAAAAATAAAAAACGAGGGCGGTTAATTTACTGCCCCCGTATTTTTTATCTTAGTTTTTTCCGCAAATCTGGAAACTTAACGATTCTCCGTCGCGGCTTATCGCGATCTTATCGCCGTCTGTAATATTACCCTCCAGCAGACGGTTGGATATTTCGTCCTCGATCATCTTTTGTATCGTTCTTCGGAGAGGCCGCGCTCCATACTTCGGATCGTAGCCTTTGTCGAGGATGAAGGCCTTAGCCCCTTCGTCGAGTTCGATGCCGATATGGTTGTCCTTGGCGCGCATTTTGACCTCTTCGAGCATGATGTCGACGATCTTTACCAGCTCCGGCCGCCCCAGCGGCTCAAAGACCAGTATCTCGTCTATACGGTTGAGGAACTCCGGACGGAACGCCTTTTTGGCGGCCTCGATGACCGTATCCCTCATGCGCCTGGCGTCCGCGGCGCTCTGTTCTTCCGCCCCGCCGAAGCCGAGGGCGCGTCCGCCCATATTGTCAGAGACGCCGATATTGCTCGTCATGATCACGACACAGTTCCTGAAATCGCTGACGTGGCCGTGGCCGTCCGTTAGCCGCCCGTCTTCAAGCAGCTGAAGCATTATGTTGAAGACGTCGGGATGGGCCTTCTCTATTTCGTCGAAGAGCACGACGGAATAGGGCTTGCGGCGGATCGCCTCCGTCAGTTTGCCGCCCTCCTCAAAGCCGACATAGCCGGGAGGCGCGCCGATCAGTTTAGCCGCTTCGTGGCGCTCCATATACTCGCTCATGTCCATGCGGATCATCGCGTCTTCGCTGCCGAAGAGAAATTCCGCGAGCGACCGCGCCAGCTCCGTCTTGCCGACGCCGGTCGGCCCCAAGAAGAGGAAGCTGCCTACCGGGCGTTTTGGGTCCTTCATGCCGCTTCTCGCGCGGCGCACCGCGCGGGCCACCGCGTGGAGGGCCTCTTCCTGCCCGACCATGCGGTTCTTGAGCTCATCCTCCATGCGCAGCAGTCTGCGGCTCTCCTCCTCGGTGAGCTGCGTCACGGGTATCCCCGTGCTCTCCGCCACAATGGAGGCGATATCTTCCGGCGTTATCTCCGGCGTTATCTTATTGCGGGATTCGCTCCACTCACGACGCCATTGCTCGCTCTGCTCCTTCGCCTTACGTTCCTCGTCGCGCAAAAAGGCGGCTTTTTCAAACTCCTGAGAGGCGGCGGCCTCCTCCTTCTCCTTGCGGAGGTCATCGATGCTGCGTTCCAGCGCCTTAAGCTCCTCAGGGATCTCAAGGGTGTTGATGCGCGCGCGCGCCGAAGCCTCGTCGATAAGGTCTATCGCCTTGTCGGGAAGAAACCTGTCGGTTATATAGCGTTTGGAAAGCGCCGCCGCCGTCTCCAGCGCTTCGTCTGTGATGCGCACGCGGTGGTGCCCTTCGTAACTGTCGCGCAGCCCTTTGAGTATCAGCACCGTCTCTTCCTCCGTGGGCTCGTTGATCTGCACCGGCTGGAAGCGGCGCTCAAGCGCGGCGTCCTTCTCTATATACTTGCGGTATTCGTTTATCGTTGTGGCGCCGATCACCTGGAACTCGCCGCGCGAGAGGCTCGGCTTGAGGATGTTCGCGGCGTCGACGGCCCCCTCGGCGCCGCCGGCGCCGACGATCGTGTGGATCTCGTCGATGAAGAGAATGATATCCTTGGTTTCGCGAATCTCCTTCACAAGGCGTCTCATGCGTTCCTCAAATTCCCCGCGGTACTTCGTGCCCGCAACGAGGTTCGCCACATTCAGCTGCATTACGCGCTTATCCTTGAGTATCTCCGGGATATCGCCGGTGAAGATCCTCTGCGCCAGCCCCTCGGCGACGGCGGTCTTGCCGACGCCCGGTTCGCCTATGAGCACAGGGTTGTTTTTCGTGCGGCGTGAGAGTATCTGTACCACGCGCTGAATCTCCTTGACGCGCCCGATGACGGGGTCCAGCTCTCCGTTCTTTGCCATCGCTGTGAGGTCGATGGCAAGCTGGTCCACCGTGGGAGTCTTTGAGTGTGCGCCCGGCTGCGCCCTCCCCCGCTGTTCCTCGGGCTGACGCGGGGCCTGCTGTCCGCGCTCCGAGGATATCCCTCCGAGCTGCTCGGCGACGAACCGCCGGCACTCGTCAAGCTCAAGCCCGTGCGAGGCCAGCAGGCGCGCCGCCATCCCCTCTCCCTCGGCAAGGACCGCGAGGAAGATGTGTTCCGTGCCGATATAGTTCACGCCCATCCTGCGGGCCTCGCGCATAGCGAGATCCATCACGCACTTCGCGCGCGGGCTCATCGGCAGGTCTATCTGGCCGTAGCGCGGCGTCCCGACGCCGGCAAACTGCTCGATCTCTTTAACAAGCACCTCCGGGGTGAGGTCATAATCCGCCAGTATCTTCGTGATGAGGCCGTCGTTGTCGTAGAGCAGCCCCAGAAGGATATGCTCCGTCCCGATCACCTCATGGCCCATCCGCAGGGCCTCTTTATGCGCAAGCTGGAAGACGCGCTTGCCCCGTTCCGTAAAATTGTGCCACATTATAATTCACTGCCTTGTGTCATATTAGATTTTTTGAGCTCCGCCATCCTGTCCCGGAGCTGCGCCGCATACTCGTAATTTTCCGATTTAACGGCCTCATCCATTTTCTTGGAAAGCTCCGCGAGCTCTTCCTCCGCGGACATAACTCGCGCGGAGGCCTCCGGCCCCGCATTTTCCGTCTCCGGAGAGTCCTGCTCGCCGGCCGGCTCCTCAAACATAGAATCGGGAAGCACCCCGCCGCAGTGCGGGCAGAGGCGCTTATCTTTTTTGTTCGCATAAACGCCGCGCAGGGCGGGAAGCACGAGATCTTTGAATGCCTCCTCTATGTTCAGCAATCCCTCGACAGAGAAGGACATTTTCATCAGATTCGAGACGTCATCCAGATGCAGATGGGCCTCGGCGCATTCCCTGCAGAGATGCTGTACATGCCGCTCTCCGTTTATAACATTGACGAGATGGATCTCCGCACGCTTGACTTTACACTGTTCACACAACATGGCAGCGCCTCCTAACTAAGCGCAAGGCTCGTAAGTAATTTTTTTAACAGGTCCGCTCTCATGATCTCGCGTTTATGAATAGAGATATCATAGAGAGTGCGGCCGTATTCCTCCTGACTCCGAAGGGCGACTTCGATAAGAAGCCTTTCGCGGGCCGAAATCAGCTTCCTATTCTGCAGATTCATCAAAAGCCGCTTGGATTCCTGCTCCGATATTTTGTGCCCGATAAGGTCCTCAAGATGCAGCACCTCTTCGTCACAGTTTTTAAATGTCAGCTGTACGACTCTTATATAACCGTGCCCTCCGCGCTGGCTCTCGACCAAAAACCCGTTCTCCGGCGCGAATCTGCTTCTCAGGACATAATTTATCTGACTCGGAACGCATTCAAAGAGCTCCGCGAGATCTTTTCTGCGAAGTGAAATGGTACCGCCGCCATTTTCTTCAAGGAGCTGTCCTATATACTCTTCTATTTTCCTCGTAAGACTCGATGATGCCACTGTCTTCACTCCGTTTCTCTGATTTTGGACAAAAGCCCGCCTGAATTTAACCAATAATGATTATATATTAGTGGTCAATATAAGTCAATCATAGTCAAAAAAGAAAAAACACCGCCCCGTTAAGGGCGGCGTTTCGTGTCTTGCCTCTCTGCGTCCGTTACTTCTTAAGGGCGTTGGCGACGTCCTGCGTGAGGTCGATCCCTCCGTAATAGACGAGCGCCTTGTTTATCACGATCGTTATGCCCTTCTGTTTGGCGACCTTGGCGATCGTATCATTTACCTCTTTGAGCACGGGGTTCATAAGCTTTGCCTCTTCTTCCCGCATTTCAAGCTGGAGGTTCTGGACTATGTCGCTCTTTTTCTTCTCGTCGCTCTCTTTGTCAAAGGCCGCCTTCGCCGCGTTCGACTTTTTCTTGCCGAGCTCGTCAAGCTGTTTCTGAGCCTGCTGGAACTTCGAGAACTGCTGCAGCACTCCCATATCGTCCACGTAACCAACTTTGTCTTCCGCTGCGTACGAAATCGCGCCGAATGCGAAAAGCGCCGCTATGGCAAGCAGTAATGCCGCTGTTTTCTTCACCTTATTACCTCCCGCTTAATTACAAATATCACTGATATTCTTGACTTCAATGACGCACAAAGAAATTTTATCTCTCGGAGCAAATATTGTCCATAGCGAAGGAAGATATTTTGCGCGCCCTATTTCGCCCCATGCGGCTGTTAAGAGGTTTGATGCGTCTGCGCTGAGATAGCCTCCCTCCTTTCCCATAATCCGCCAACCTGTGTTAATATTTAACGCGTAAAAACCGCTGCGAAGGAGAATTTGTCTATGCCTGCTGAAACCGTCGTCTTTGGAACCGTCTTTATGGACTGCAAGGGCTTTGCCGCCTACCGTTATGACCCGCTCGGAAGGAATGTCGGTTCCGTCAGGTTTATACATGGCGGCGTCGGGCGCAACGTCGCGGAGGACCTCGCCTCGATCGGCGCGAAGGTATCGTTCGTCTCCTCGGTGGACGACAGCGCCCTCGGCCTCGAGGTACTGAACAGGCTGAAGAACGAGGGGATCGACGTCGGCCATGTGCGGCGCGCGCCCTCTTCGGGCATGGGGCTCTGGCTGGCGATCATGGACCAGAACGGGGACCTTGCCGCCTCCATTTCACAGATGCCGGACCTCTCCATCATGGACGAGATCGTCAGAAGCGAGGGCGAATCTATCGTCGCAGGCTGCAAAAACGTCATTCTCGAACTTGACCTGAATGATCATATCTCGACGACGGTACTCTCGCTCGCAAAGAGGTACGGCAAGAAAGTTTACGGCATTACGGGAAATATGGAGGTCATCCTCCGCAACCGTCCAATGCTCGGCGGCCTTGAATGCTATATATGCAACGAGACGGAGGCGGGACGCCTTCTTGAACGCGAGATCCCCACTCGTGAACCGGAGGCGGCCCTCGCGCTGCTGCGCGGGTACGTGGACGCCGACGGCCTCAAATCGATGGTGATAACGATGGGTGAACAGGGCTCGGTATATTATGACGCCGTTTCCGCCGAGTCCGGCTTCTGCCCCTCGATACCGACAAAGGTGACGGACTCCAGCGGCGCCGGCGACGCCTTTTTTTCAGGCACCGTCGAGGCGCTGATACGCGGTTTTCCGCTCGGCCAGGCCGTAGGCTACGGCACAAGGCTCGCTTCCTGGACGATCGAGGTGGCGGAACCAACGCGAACGCCGCTGCCGGGAAACCTCTTTTAATCTATTCTATAGAGGGCGTTGCCCCATTGTGTTCCGAGGCCGGTCCAGATGACCCGCAATCCCGTGTATTCTTCGATGAAGCGGATATAGCTCTGCGCCTGCTGAGGCAGCAGGTTGAAATCGGTGCAGCCCGGCAGCTCTTCACGCCAGCCCTCAAGCGAGACATATACCGGCTCCGCCTTTTCCGCCTCTTCGGCCGAAAGGTCTCCGCTCGTGCGCAGTTCGCCGCCGATCATGTAACCGGTGCATATTTTAAGTTCGTCGATACCGGTAAGGACATCCAGCTTCGTCACCGCTAAAAGGTCGGCGCCGTTGATATGCGCGGCGTATTTGAGCGCCGGAAGGTCGAGCCAGCCGATCCGCCTTGGGGCCTCCCCTATTTTGCCAAATTCACTGCCGCGCGTTCTGATGAAGGCGGCGACCGCGCTTTTATCCTCCGTAATGAAGGGACCGGGGCCGCTCTTCGTGCAGTAGGCCTTGGCGGCGCCGATTATCCGCAGCGACGCGTTGTGCCGCAGGCCGGCGGAGAGAAACGCCGCGGGGGCGGTGGTCATTCCCGGCATGACATAGGGATATACGCCGCAGTTGAGGTCGTTGAGGCTCCCGTCGCAGCCCTCGAAGAGGGTCCCGACGTTGCTCTCGACGGCCTTCGATATGGCGTCTTCCACCGGGCCGACGTAAGGGACGAGCCTCTGCCCCTCTTTCATTATCTTCGTAAAGAGTTTGTCGGCGTCAAGGGGCTTTTCGTTGTATATTTTTTGGAAGTATTCATTTTTTATTGCGAGGTTCAGATCCAGCCTTTCACGCAGCCGTTCCGGATAAAGCAGATCCCCCGCCCTTATCCCCAGGCGGCGCACATTGTCCGTTACCGCGTGGCCGTAGCCGCGCTGATCCATCGTGCGGTTAAGGTCGTGACCGAGAAGGCGTCCGGCCAGGACGTCAAGTCTCTTGTGATAGTCGAGGATCAACGGGCAGCGCGAGCTGATGAGCAGGCGCGAACGGAAGACGCCGGCCGATTTGAGAGCGGCGAGCTCATCCGAAATTTTTTCCAAATCAAGCGTCACGCCGTGGGTTATCACACAGAGCTTTCCGGCGTGATGGATGCCGCATGGCAGATAGTCGAGAGTAAAGCGCTCGCCTCCGGCGCTTATCTGATGCCCTCCGGTCGCCGAGCCATGGAAGCGCACGATGACTTCCGAGCGGTTCGCGAAGAAATCCAGCAGCCGGTTCTTGCCCTCGTGCCCCCACTGCAGCCCGATGATGATGTTGTTCTCGGAGGAGACCATCAGATATCCCCCTCCCGCGGGCCCTCTTTCATCAGCTTCAGCATCTCCGGGACCGTCACAAGCTTTACTGGCAGGTCTTTGCGGTTCTTATTGAGTTCTTCGAGAAACATCACCGTCGACGGACGGAAATGGCAGATCACTACCAGCGCGCCGCGCTTTTGGGCGCTCTTCACTATCTCGCGGAAGCGGGCGGCGATGGCGTTTTTATCGGCGGTATTGTCCAGAAATCCACGGTTTAACAAGGCAGGCACCCCGGCCGCGGCCGCGGTCTGGTAGGCGACGCTCTTGCCGGAGGTGCGGCTGTCGACGAACAGAAGGCCGCGTTCCCGGAGCTCCGCCATCACCGGCTCCATCAATTTGGCGTCCGCGGTGGCGAGCGAGCCGCGGTGGTTGTTCAGCCCGATCACTCCCGGCAGCGAGTCAAGAGCGGCGGCGGTCTTCTGCCGGACGGCGGCCGCGCTCATGCCTTTGCCGATGATGTACTGCGAACCGTCCTTGTCTACCTCGGCCTGCATCGGCAGGTGCAGCAGGCAGGGGATGCTCCTGGACGCCGCGAGCTCAAGGGTCTCTTTTGAATTGCGCTGATAAGGTATTATCGCCCACGTGAGCGGGAGGTCCAGCGCCGCGACACGCCTCGCATATTCCATCTGTCCGCCGCCGTCGTCGACGATGAGAGCCAGCAACGGCACGGGGCCGTTGTATTTTTCCTCTGAGGGCAGTTCGGAGACGGGCGGCGGCAGCTTCGGATCGTCTTTTTTTATCGCGCCGTGCGAGCCATCGCCAATATCGACGGACGCTGGGAGGTCTTTATCTTTTGAGCTCTCTTTTATCCCGGCGTCTGGGCTGGCGGCGATAGTCGCCTGATCCGGCGGCGGAGTGACGGGGGACTCCCGCCGCCCGACCGCGGCATATATAAGAGCCGCCGCGAGCAACAGCAGCAGTGTCAGCCTTATTATACGGGAACCGGCGCTCCGCTCTTTCTTATAATGTCTACCCATTTGGGGGCCGTCCTATTTTTTCTCTTTTATTTTCTGCCTAAGCACGCCCAGCGCCTTCTGTAACTGCTTGTCCTCTTTTTTGTCTTTCTTGGGCTCGCCCTCCACCTTTATGTCGGGCTGAAGTCCCTTGTGGTCGAGGACAAATCCTGACGGCGTGTGATAGCGCGCGATCGTCACATATATGCCGGAGCCGTCGGGAAGGTTGAAAAGGGTCTGCACAGATCCCTTGCCGAATGTCTTCATGCCGACGATAGTTCCGCGTTTATGGTCTTTTACCGCGCCGGCGAATATCTCGGCCGCGCTGGCGCTGCCTTCATTGACGATTACGACGAGAGGCAGGTTGTTGGCGCGCCCCTCTTTAGCGGATAGTATGTCGTTAGCCTTATCAAAGCGGCCCTTCATGCCGACGACGACTCCTTTGGGAATAAACTGAGAGGTTACGTCTACGCAAACGTCCAGGAGGCCTCCCGGGTTGTTGCGCAGGTCCATGATGATCCCCTTAGCCTTCTTTTCCGTCGCCTTCTTGATCGCGGCGCGCACTTCCGCGTCCGTTTTAAGGTTGAAATGGTTCAGCTTTATATAGGCGATCCCGTCGCCCAGCATTTCCATACGCACAGTCTTTATTTTTATTACCTCGCGCACGATCTTCACCGGGATCAGCTTATCGACGTTCTTGCGGCGTATCTGGATCGTCACGGGCTTGCCGGCGGGGCCGCGCAGCATCTTCACTACTTCGTCGCTCTCCATTCCCATGACGTTCTTTTCGTCGACCTTGATGATCTCGTCAAGGGGCTTTATACCGGCGCGGTCCGCCGGAGTATCCTCGATGGGGGCGATGACGATCGTCCGTCCGTCGCGGGAGGCCATATAGATGCCAAGCCCGCCGTACTCGCCTTCCATCTCCATGTTTTCCTCTTCAAGCGCCTTCGGCTCGACAAAGCGGGTATAGGGGTCCTCAAGAGATTCTACAAGCCCTTTCAGAGCGCCGTAATACATCTTAGTGTCGTCGACCTTGCCCTTTTTATCGCCGTCGACCTGATAGGTGGAGAGGGCGAGCTTTACCTGCTTGATTATCGCAAGCTGCTGCGGGGTGAATGGCAGGCTCTTTTCCCAGTCCGCGCCTACCGCCTGGGGAATTTTATAGAGAGAGACGCAGAGAAGTACCCCTATCAGAACTCCAGCGGCGATATTCAATATTTTTGATTTCAAATCTATCACATGCCTTTCTTAATCTTTGCCAGTTATTTAAGGTACTTCATCGGGTCCACCGCGTTGCCGTTCACGCGCACCTCGAAGTGGAGGTGGTTGCCGGTGGCGACGCCTGTGGAACCTACGCGCCCGATCACGGTCTGACGCGTTACCTTCGCGTCCTCCGCCGTATCTATTTTTGAAAGGTGCGCGTAGACTGTGGTAAGGTCTCCGCCGTGATCGATGATCACGACCTGGCCGTAGCCGCGCATCCAGCCGGTGTAAAGGACCTCTCCCGCGTCGGCGGCCTTGACAGGAGTACCTTTAGGCGCTCCTATATCCAATCCGGTATGCGTGATCTTCGTCTTGAAGACGGGATGGATACGCGTGCCGAACGGACTGTTTATCGTTCCCTGCACCGGCCATGCCAGTCGTCCGCCCTTATAATAGTTCGGCGTCGGAGTGGATGGTTTGCCCTTCTTTCGGTTGGCTTCGTCGCGCAGCCGTTTTTTCTCGGCAAGCAGCTTCTTTATCGCCGCCTGCATCTCCTGTGAGGCCCTCAGCAGCTCCGCCTGCTGCGCAATGAACAGCTTCTTGTCCCTGCGGACCTTGGAGAGCAGTTCGTTTCGTTCGTCGGCGGCGCTCTTCAGCTCTTTGTTCTGCTGTTTAAGGTCGTTGTTCTGCCCCTTGAGGCGCAGGTGCTCCTTGCGCAGCTCCTCCTGCGTCATCGTCAGGCGTCGTTTTTGCTCGACCAGATCGTTGATGAGCTTCTGATCCTGTTCCGCGATTTTTCCGAGCAGGTAGGAATTCGCGAGCGCGTCCTCCGCTCCCTGAGAGGAGAGCAGGAGGTTGAACTCGGCGACCCCTCCGTATTTGTATATGTTTACCAGCCGCTTTTTCAGTATCTCCTGCGCGGCGCCGATATTTTTATTGGCCTCCTTTATGTTGTTCGAAAGGACGAATATATTGTTCTGGACCTTTCTCATCTTGAGGCTGACGACGTTGACCTTTTGCTGCGTCACCGTTATCTTCTGGCTCAGCACGCCTATCTGCTCCGCAACGTTCTTTTCCTGACGCTGCTTCTCTTTGATATTCTTGTTTACCTTCGACATCTGGCTCTGGATCTTTTGGAACTCGCGCTCCTGCTGTTTTATCTCCGCCTCTATCTCGGCCGCCGTCTTCGCCGCCGCCAGAGCCGGCAGCGGGGCGCAGAAGAGCACCGCGACGAAAAAGAGCGCTATCAGCCGGATTATTTTTGCATGGATGCCCATAACGATTACCGCGGCGCTGCTAGAGCGGCTTGGCCGCCTTCCTGATAAATTTCTCCACGGCGATCAAACTGGCAAAGAGGCTTACCACCGTCCCGCAGCAGATGAGCACCAGGCTCAGGTTGGCGAGAAGACGCGGCGACTCGATAAAGGTCAGGAACGGCAGCATATCTTTCAAACACGCGACCGCCCTGAAATAAGAGTATCCCAGCGCCGCGGAGGCGGCAAGCGCCCCCGTCAGGCCAAGGAGGAATCCCTGAATGACGAAGGGGAAGGCGACGTAGGTGGCGGTCGCGCCCACCTTCATCATCACATCTATCTCCTCGGCGCGGGAATAGACCGCTATCCGGATCGTGTTGAAGAGGACCACGCCGCTCGCGGCAAGGGCGACGATGAGCATCACGAGCGAGAAACGCTCGACAAAGGTCGAGAGGCGCGTAAGCTTCTCGGCGACATGGCCCGCGTAGACGATATCGTCCACCTCGGGGACCGCCATCAGCATTCGCGCAGTATCCGAGACCTCGGAGGCACGGCTCACTCGCACTTCGATGCTCGCCGGCAGGGGGTTGGCCCCAAGCAGCGTCACCGCGTTCGCCTGGTTTCCAAGGCGCGCACGCAGGCGTTCCAGGGCAGTTTCTTTTGTGATCACCTTAACGCTTCTCACATTACGCATCGCTTTTATGCTCTTCGCGGCGGCCTCAAGATCCGTATCCGGTTTCATATAGGCCTGTATCGAAAGCTGGTTTTCCATCGTGCCGATGACGTTCCTTATATTTAGGATAAAGAGCATCGTCGCTCCTATCACAAAGAACACGGACATTGCGGTGAATACCGTAAGGAGGCTCATGCCGAAATGGCGCCATATCAGCCTCCAGCCGTCTCTCAGAATATATTTAATACGTGACATCAGCCTCATAGCCTCCTTCCTTGTCGTCGCGGATCACGCGCCCGCGTCTTATCTCAATGACGCGGTGCCTGTAGGTGTTGACGAGCAGCTGATTATGCGTCGCCATTATTACGGTCGTTCCGGCGGCGTTGATATCCAGCATCAGCTGCATGATCTCATCCGCCGTATGGCTGTCCAGGTTTCCCGTCGGCTCGTCCGCCAGTATCAGCGAAGGCTCGTTGACGATCGCGCGCGCGATGGCGAGGCGCTGCTGCTCGCCGCCGGAAAGCTGCGGCGGGTAAAGGTTCCGCCTCCGCCAGATGCCGACGGTCTTCAGCACATCCGCAACGCGCTCTTCGATCTCTTTATAGGGCACGCCCATCACCTCGAGGACGAACGCTACGTTCTCAAAGGCCGTTATGTTGGGCAGCAGGGCGAAGTCCTGAAATATAATGCCTATATCGCGGCGGAATAGGGCCAGCTCAAAGCGGCCTATCTTTCGCAGCGCGCGGCCGCCCACGCTGATATGCCCCCTGGATGGGACGACCTCGCGGAAGATGCAGCGCATAAGCGTCGTCTTGCCGGAGCCGGTCTCACCCACCAGGTATACGAATTCTCCGCGGTCTATGTTAAGATACACATCTTCAAGCGCGACGATGTCCGGCTCAAATATCTTTGTGACGCCGGAAAACTTTATGTCCATATTTCAATTACCTCCTGCGCAGCGCCCACGCCTGAGCGGACGCGTCAGCTATCTCTTTCCAAGTCAGTCCGTAGTACTCGCGAAGCTCTTCGGGAGTACCGCTGTTTACAAATTGATCCTCCACCGCGACACAGCGCAGCGGCACCGGATATGTCCGGCCGAGGCACTCTGCGGCGGCGCCGAATAGTCCGCCGATATTGCTGTGCTCCTCGGCCACGACGCAGCAGCCGGTCCTGCGGACGGACGAGAGCAGGACGCTCTCGGGGAAGGGCTTCAAACTGTAGCAGTCGATGACCTCGGCGCTGATATTCTGGCGTTCGAGCTGCTCCGCGGCAAGCAGGGCCTCGCCGACCATGATCCCGCAGGCACAGATCGTGACGCCGGTCCCGCCGCGCAGTATGCGTGCGCCGCCCAGCCGGAAGGATTCACCGTAGGAATCGTCAAGGATAGGCGCAGGCGTGCAGCCCAGCCGCATATAAAACGGCATCTCGGTGTTTTCGTTCCTGTTGATGATACCCTTGAGTGCTGCTCTGTCTGATGGAATAAAGACGTTCATGTTGGGGATAGTGCGCATAAGGGCAAGATCCTCCAGCAGCTGGACGGAGGCTCCCTCATGGGCGCACGAGAGGCCGCCGTTCAGCGCCGCTATGCGGACGGGAAGCTTCGGCAGAGCGATAGCTTCGCGTATATGCGCGTAGCCGCGCCCCACAAGTTCGGCGACCCGGCCGACCAGCCACGGCTTCTTTCCGGCGATCGCGAGGCCGGCGGCCCGCATTAGCGCGTTCTCCGCCCGTGACCCAGTTCTGATGAATTTTTCCTGAGGCAGTCTCTCAAACGGCTCCGTCTCAGTCACCTCATCGGTCGTCAGCAGAACAAAATCCTCATTGATAAGCGCGTATTCCGTGATAAGTTCACAGAAGGCCGCGAAAGTCGATATTTTTTCGTTAGTGCCCATTGGACTTTACCTCCAGTTCTTCCAATGCCTGATCCAGCTCGCTCATGCTCAAGGAGTGCGCGGCCTCCGAGCGGCCCGTGTCGGATACGGAAAGGCCGAGTTCGCCCACGGTAGAGACGAAGAGCGCCTTGGGACCGCCGCCGCTGTAGTCAAAAGAATCGCAGGCCTCCTCAAGAGAACGGAAATCTTCCGAAACGGCCCGCCTGACGCGCCATCCGCAGGATGAGAGCGTCTCCATATTGTCCTCGCTGATCCGGCTGCCGCCGTCAGCCTCCGCTCCGCGCGAAGCGATCACGGTCAGAAGGTTAGGTATACGGCGGCGGCCGATATACTTCATCTCGCCGATAAATTCTTCCGACTCGAAGGAGAGGTCGGCGGTCAAAAATACGACGCGCGGTTTACCCTCTTTGCCGGCAAGTTCCTCAGCCAGCGCGGCGGCCATCGCCACCGCCGGCTGCACCGCGAGGCACGGCGCGTCGATCCCCGGCGTCCTTTTAAAATCCGGCAGCGCCTGGAGCATCGCCCCGAGACGGCGATAGTGCCACAGATGTTCCCTTTCAAAGAAACCGCGCCGCGCCAATACGGCGTACAGGGCCGGAACGGCGGCGGGAATGTCCGTCACAAAACGGTCGCGATCTTCCCGGCGCGGTTCGGCGGGAACAAGAAGAAGTTCCTCCCAGTAGAGGTAAACGAGCAGGTCCGCCGCGGAGATAGATGTTTCAAAGGGGCCGGAGCGCGCCAACCCCACCATGCGCAGGATGTCCTTCCGCACCTCGGCGGCTATTGATTTAAGCTCTTCAATTCTCTTGTCATCCATTTATATCACCCAAAACAGAGCGCAGCCCCGCCGCAAAATTCTCGCGTACCGCCAAACGGGCCTCGCGCAGAACGGTATCATCGCCGCATCCGCCGAGGCCTACGGGGCCCTCGCCTATAGTTTCAATATTATAACGCATACAAAACCCGGAAACCTTAGGATCATACGCGCAGCCGGCGAGCGGAACTCCCGCAAGGAGGCAGAGCGCTAAAAAATGCAGCCTCATGCCCACCGCTCCAGACGCTCCGGCGGCAGCCGCCGAAAACTCCTCGATGTTTCTCACAGTTATTATATCTCGGATTTTTATATATTGCAGGGACCTCAGCCTATCGATTTCCGCGGCGTCTTCGCCGGCGAGGGCGACGCCCAGCACCTCCCAGTTGTTTGCCTCAGCCAGTTCGCGGCACCTCTTCGCCGCCGTCAGCGCCAGGCCCTCGTAGCCAGGACGCGCGTTAAATAGGACCACAGGCTCTTTCGCCGAGCTCCTTTCAGGAGCGAAAGACATCGCCAGGTCAGGCGTGAACTCCGCGCGGATGCCAAGCTCTTCAGCCATCTTCAGCGAACGCCCGTCGCGCACGCTTATGTATGAACAAAGCGAAAAGGCCCGGCGCGCGACGGCGCGTGACGCTTTTGAGTTAAGCGGCCCTATTGACTGCCCCGCGGCCCATATCTTCATTCCCTTCATTTTCGCGGCCCACATCACCGCATAATAATAGAGACATGAACGCAGGCTGGTAGCATCCTGAAAAAGCCCGCCTCCGCCCAGCAGAAGCGTCCGGCTATTTGAACAGGCAGCCGACATTTCGCCAATCTTCCAGCGGTTGAAAGCTCTGATGCCAAGCCGCTTTTCACTGTCGGGCGGCGCGGCCGAAAGGATCGCTATCCTCTCGCGCGCCACTCCGCATTCGTGCAGAAGGCGGACGGAAGCCTCGGCAAGCAGTTCGTCGCCGAGGTTGCCGAAGCCGTAATAACCGAGGAGAAGGACGTCAAAATCTTTTTTCAACGATATCTTCCGGCAGAGCTAAAGGCTCTTGTAAAGTCTCCGCCAAAGCGGGATAAGCATAAAGTGGAGCGCCGCCACGCCGACCGCGCCAAGCAGCAAACCAAGCCACCATCCGTTAAGCACGCGGATGACGCTGAGGCAGAGAAGCGTGTGAAAGTGGCAGAAGGTATTGACGGCCGAACAAAAGGCAAGCGTCGCCGCTATGCGCACCGCCTCGCGATAGTGAGGGATATATTTGTTGCGCACCAGGTACCAGTAAAGTACGAGCGCCGGATATCCGATAAGGAATTCTTTCGTACGCGGACGCACGACCATCACGCGCTCCATAAAATCACGGAAAGCCACTTCGAGAGCCGGAACATTAGAGACGTTGTCGCTGCGCAGCGCCATCACGAGCAGCGCAAGCATCATGATCCCGATCAGCACCAGCTCGCCCCAGATCGCGGGACGTACCATGATCTCTCCCGCCGTCTCCGGATGGACCCGCCGTGTGAGGTCATGGAAGAGCAGCAGCAGCGGCGGCAGCAGCAGCGTAAGCTTAACGCCGGAAAAGGGCGTCAGCCGCAGCGCCGCGGCCGAGGTGCCATAGAAAGAGGCGATCGACAGCCCCCCCGCCATCACGATCAGAAGGCCGATGACCGAACCGCGGATACGCCGGTTGGAACTTTCGAGCGCCGTCATCGCGCCTTCGGCGGCGGCAAGCGCGCCGCAGAGCCCGCCAAGCAGTTTGGCGGCCAGCGATATCTTCCACATGGCCCCGCCAAGCAGAAAGGCGGCGATAAACAGAATCAGAGCCTGTGCCGGCTTGACGCCGCCATTTTCAGTACCTGCAAGCCGTGAGCAATAGAACCAGAGGGTAAAAATTATCACAAGGCCACAGGCCGCGGCTCCGGCTGCCGGCGCAGGCCAGGCCGGCAGAGGTTCCGGCCAGCCCATACGGTAACCGCGCGCCTCCAGCGCCTCTTTGTAGGAGGCAAGGTCCTGCGTGAATATCTCCAGGCGGCCGCCCATCTGCAGATCATACGGATGAACCATGATGAAACGGATGGAACGCTCATGGACCGCCCTGATGAACCGGTCGGCTATCGAACCGCGGTTTATATTGCGGGAGATTATCTCGTCGCGCGTCAAGCTGTGCATCGGAATGACAAGTTCCCCCGCCTTGACGGCCAACTGCGGCACGCCTATCTGCTTTATGAACTCCACCTGCGAGAGCGTTATCCCTTTATCTTTCATAACTTTGGCCAGAGGCCCGATCTCCGGATACCCGGGAGCGATCAGCCCCGAGGGTATTATGTTCTTTATCTGCCTGAAGTTGTCCGTAAGAAACAGAAACGCTTCGGCGGTAGTTTTACCGGAGGCGGGAGTACAGGGGCCGGGGCGGAAAAGCACCGCTATGTTGTTTTTCGAGGCAAATTCGAGCGCGCCCATATCCGGGACAAAAGAGGAAAACTTAAACTCTTCGACCGTACCGGGCAGCAGTATGCAGTTGTATTCGGCGCCCGAAACAAGTTCGGCGGCGGGGAGCTTGATCTTTATATATTTATAGAGCACATCGGCGTACCGGAGCTTTGCAGGGTAGCGCAGAACTGCCCTGTTAGGCATCTTTTCCGCCTCTTCGGCGTCAAGCAATAAGGCCGCGGAGCCGAAACGCAGCGGCAGAGGATTATGGATCGCAAGTTCGTCTCCGGTATATTCCGAGACCGCGACGCCCATGACGCCGAGGTCGTTTACCTTATGCCACACCGCCAGCGGGCTCTCCGCGTTTTGATAGGCAAGCGAGGCTATGTCCTTATATTCCGTAATAAAGGCGACGGTCTTGTTGGCGTTTTCCGCGCGCAGCCGCGCGGCCAGACCCGCCAGCGCCAGCAGCATGGCGAGCAGCAGAGCGGCGTAAAGCAGAGCGCGTTTGTTTATTTTATTCATCCTTATACCTCCATTGCGCCGAAAGCGCTATTCCCATATCCGCAAACATTTGGCTGACGCAAAAGAGAGGAAGCCCCACGACATTGAAATAACATCCGTCGATACGCTCCGCGAGGAGAGTTCCCCTCTCCTGGACGGCGTAGCCTCCGGCCTTGTCCATGCTCTCCCCCAGCGCGATATAGGCGTCGATATCCTCTTTTGACAGACGCCGGAAGGTGACGTGCGTCTCCTCTGCCCGGACCAGCCTTCGTCCGTCCGGGGCAAACAGCGCGACGCCGGTAAATACGGAATGGGTGCGTCCGGAGAGCTCTTCGATCATAGCGGCGGCCTCCTCCACGCTGCGCGGCTTGCCGAGGATCTTGTCATCGACGGCGACCACCGTGTCCGCGCCGAGCACCCAGTTCCCCGGGCAGCGGGAGGCGACATCGGAAGCCTTCTCGTCGGCAAGGCGCTTCACAAGCGCCGCGGGAGGCTCGCCCGCCTTCGTCTTTTCAGCTATGTTTGAGGGGATCACCTCAAAGTTCCAGCCCAGGCCGGCTAAAAGTTCGCGCCGCCTGGGGCTCCCGGAGGCGAGTATCAGTTTGCCGATCATCGCGTTATTACGATGCCGGTGATAGCGCCGATCAGAGTTCCCAGGTTCAGCTTCAGCGCGAAGAGGAAGCCGATACGCACCATCACCAGGTCTATCTGGCGAATGTCTATCGTAAAATCGACGACGTTGGCAAAAAGCACCGAAGTCGCGGGAAAGCGCTGAAAAAATAACCCCAGCCAGGTACCCAGTATCATACAGAGCAATATGACGCCCCAGCGGATCGATGAATTTTTGATGAACGACATTTTTACCACGCTCCCAGATACGTCACGCCGATGGCGGAAAGTCCCGCGATAAGACAGTATATGCCGAAAAACCACCACTTTGAGGCGATCACGAGTTTTTTAAGGATAAAGAGCGAAAGCAGGCCGCTGGCGAAGGCGCAGACCGCGCCGAAAAACCATCCTGGGGGCAGCGTTGAAGCAAAATTATGCCATCCGCCGATCTCAAGCGCCTGTATGAGCGTGGCGCCGATTATCGCCGGGATCGACAGAAGGAAGGAGAAGCGGAAGGCCGATTCCTTTGAAAGCCCGGCGGCGAGCCCCGCCATGATGGTCATGCCGGAGCGCGAGATGCCTGGCATTACCGCAAGCCCCTGCGCGATCCCTACGTAAACACCGTCCATCAGCGCCACCCTGCCGTATCCCTCGCGTATCCAGCGGGAAGCCACGAGCAGTATGCCGGTAACGACCAGTCCGATGCCGACCATCAGAGAATTGAGCGAGGCCTCCTCCGCAAAGTTCTTAAGCGCAAATCCGATCACTCCCGTTATGATCGTACCGACGATCACCGCCCAGCCTATGTGCCAGCCGGTTTTTTTTCTGGCTTCGGCGTTTGTGAATCCGGCGCACCACTGCGCGAGAAACGTGAAGATATCCGTACAGAAAAACAATATCGTGGCAAGCGTCGTCGAAACGTGCAGCACCAGGTCATAGTTGAGCGGCGGCAGCTCTATCCCCAGAAATATCTTGGCAAGCGCCAGATGGCCGGAGCTGCTGACCGGCAGAAATTCTGTAAAGCCCTGTACGAAACCGAGAATTATCACATCAATATTCATTATATGGCACCTCACACTTTTGCTGTTTTTGTGCTATGGTGAAGCCTCTCTATATCGAAGACCACCATCGCAAGGTTGTTGGCGTGGTCGCCCACGCGTTCAAGATTGCTTAATATATCTATAAATATTACACCCGCTCCCGGGCTGCAGCCGCCGGCGTTGAGCCGCGCTATGTGCTGGGCGCGCAGGGTCTTTTCCATGTAGTCTATGCGTTCCTCAAGCGCCAGGACCTCTTTCGCAAGCGCGGGATCTTCATCCTCGAGGGCCTGGATGCTCTTCGTCAGCGCTGAGATGACCAGTTCGAACATCTCGTTGCCCTCTTCGAGCGCCATCCGCGACAATGAAAGTTTATGGTCCTGAAGATACTGATACATCTCCACAAGGTTCGTCGCGTGGTCTCCGATCCTCTCCACATCTCCCACGGCGTTCGTGCATGAGTTAAGCAGCAGGGAAAGGTCCGTCGAAAGACCGGTCTGCCCCGTCTCCGTCGAGTAACGGACTATCTCGTGGGTCATCTCGTTGACATTGAGTTCCGTACGTCCGACGTCGTCGACAAGTTTTTCGTTGTTCTCAATAAGTATCCGGCGGCAATTATCGATCATCTGCAGCGTCAGGCAGGCGAGGCGTATCATCTCCTTGCGGACCGCGTCGACCGCGGCGGCGCGGGAGGCCGTGATCAGCACGGGATTGAGGTAGATGGTCCCGGTAGCAACCGCGTTCTTGTCGTCCGGGATGATTCTGCGGATGAACTTAGCATATTGCGAAACGAAGGGCAGAAACATAAAGGCGATAATGATGTTGAATATAGTATGCGCGTTCGCCACCTGGCGCGAGATGGTCGTAGCCGTCAGCTCGATGAGCATCGTATACATCGGCAGAACCATCAGAATGGCCGCCGTCCCCAATATCTTTATCATGACATGCGCCGCCGCCGCCTGTTTCGCCGCGCGATTGGCTCCCATGGAGGCGATGACCGCCGTTATCGTCGTGCCGATATTGTCCCCGAGGATGATCACGATCGCCGTTTGCAGCGGAATGACCCCCTGGGCCGCGACCGCCATCGTCAGGCCGACTGTGGCCGAACTCGACTGCACGATCAGCGTGATTATGAGTCCGGCCATGAAAGCAAGCCCAGGATGGCTGCCAAAGGCCGTCAGAAGGTCGGGGCGATCCTTCAAAAAAGTAAGCGGCTCCTGCATCATATTCATCCCGATGAATAGGAGCGCGAAGCCGATTATTCCGACGCCTATCTGTTTGCGGCGCTTTTTGTGACAGAGGATGCAGATCGCGGCTCCCACCAGGGCGCAGAGGTAGGCGACATTAGTGATGTCAAAAGCGATCAGCTGCCCCGTGACGGTCGTACCGATATTCGCTCCGAGTATGACTCCGATCGCCTGCGTCAGGGTCATGAAACCGACGTCGACGAAACTGACTACCATGACTGTAGTGGCGCTGCTGCTTTGCAGAATGGACGTGACCAAAGTTCCCACCAACATGCCCTTGATCGGCGTGCCGGTAAGTGATCCGATCAGCTTTCTGAGACGGTCTCCGGCGATTATCTGCAGGGAATCCCCCATAATGATGATGCCATAAATGAGAATTCCCACACCAGCTAATACCTGAAGAACAGCGCTTACAGACATATAAAATCTCTCCTCAATTTTTATGCGGCTTTAAGGCCGCATAATCTGAATTCTATATATATGAGACCAGAGGAATGATGGTGGGATAATTGCGGGAACTCCTCGCAAAGACCTCGCGGATCCTCTTTCGTATCTCGGTCGGCAGCGTCTCTCTCTTAGCCCCCGGTATGCGCGCGAACTGCGTCACCGCGCTCAGCACCGCGCCCTCAAGCTCGCGGAAGGTGCTGCCGTCATCCGCGGAATAGACGCTTCCTCTCGTCTGTATCTGGACCGGAGCCGCCGGACGCATATTTTTATCCAACGACACCGACACGACGACGAGGCCGTTCTCCGCCATCTCCCGGCGCTCGCGCAGAATGCTGCCCTCAAACTCACCTAAGACCACGCCGTCAATGAGCACGGGGCCCGCCTGCACATGGCCGGTTATCTCCGCCCTCGCGGAGCCGCTGAATTTGAGAAGGTCTCCGTTCTGAAGGATAAAAATATTCTTCGCGGCCACGCCCATCTCCTTCGCGAGCTGCGCGTGGCGCACCAGATGGCGGTATTCCCCGTGGCAGGGGACAAAAAATTTCGGCCGCGTAAGGCTCATCATCAGCATGAGCTCGTCACGGGAGGCGTGTCCCGAGACGTGTATCTTCTCGTCGCGCTCGTAGATGACCTCCGCGCCGCAGCCAAAGAGGCGGTTGACCGTCTGGCTGACCAGTTTTTCATTGCCGGGGATCGGCGTAGCGGAGATGATCACAAGGTCTTTGGACCCAAGCCTCACCTGGCGGTGCGCTCCGCGGCTCATCAGCACAAGTCCTGAGAACGGCTCTCCCTGGCTCCCCGTCGTCAGGACGACGACGCGGTTGTCGGGAAGATGGTCGGCCTCCTGGGGAGAAATAATGATGCCCTCCGGTATGTCGAGGTAGCCCAGCTTCTCGGCTAGCTCCACGTTCGCGATCATGCTGCGTCCTACCAGCACCACCTTGCGGTTGAAGCGCGCGGCGGTCGCGATTATCATGCGGGACCTGTTGAGGTTGCTCGCGAAGGTCGCCACGACGATGCGCCTGTCCTTATAGAGGCGGAATAGGCGCTCGAAGGTCTGTCCTATCATCTTCTCCGAGGGCGTGGCTCCCGGTTTTTCAACGTTCGTGGAATCGGACATCAGGAGAAGCACTCCTTCGTCGCCAAGGCGCGCAAGGGCGCTGTAGTCCGAACGGTTGCCGTCTATCGGCGTGGGGTCGAACTTAAAGTCGCCGGTATGGACGACCACGCCGGCCGGCGTGTAGATCGCCAGGGCGTTGGCATCCGGTATCGAGTGGCACATCTGGATGAACTCCACCTCAAAGCAGCCGGCCTTGATCCTGTCGCCAGGATAGATGTAATGAAATTCCGGGACGTAGCCGGTCTTCGCGTCGAGCATCTTGTTCTCTATGAGGCCGCCGGCAAGCCTGGAACAATATACGGGAACGTCGATGCGCGGCAGTACGAACGGCAGCGCGCCTATGTGGTCCTCGTGTCCGTGGGTGATGAAGATACCCCTTATTTTTGATTTGTTCTCCATGAGAAATTCTACATCCGGAATCACAAAATCTATTCCGAGCATATCCTCCTCCGGAAATTTAAGCCCGCAGTCAACTATGATGTAATCGTCGCCATAGCCGAATACCGTCAGATTCTTGCCGATCTCGCCCATTCCTCCAAGCGGACAGACAAAAAGGTCGGCATTTTTGACCCTGCGTTTACGTGTATTACCCTTCTTCTTTTCGGGATCAGCCATTAACACAACTCCCCTCCAATATATTATCGTATCACGAGTTCTGATATTGAGCTATAGTTTTATGTTAGCTATTCAGATTTTTTTGGCAATGTTTTTATGCGGGAACAAAAAATCATTGTCCGCCAGCCTTCCAAGCCCTGCCGCGAAAACGAAAAAGGACCGCCTTCCCGGCGGTCCTTTTTCGTTTATATTTGGCAGTCCCTAGGGGATTCGAACCCCTGTTAACGGGCTGAGAACCCGCCGTCCTGGGCCCCTAGACGAAGGGACCACATCGCAATGTTGTGGCTGGGGGACAAGGATTTGAACCTCGATTACCTGATCCAGAGTCAGGCGTGCTGCCGTTGCACCATACCCCAATTGGGCCGAACGGGGAATATTATATAGGAATTCAGGATATTGTCAACAGGCAGGATTTTTATTTTTTCCTCCTGCTGTAGGGAGTTTCTTCCAGCGGCAGCTTCGTGCGGAATATGCGGTCCACGGCATAATATGCGCCAGCCACGGCCGGCGCGGTCGGGATGGTGCTGATCTCACCGATGCCCTTCGCCCCGTAGGCGACGTCGAGCAACTCTTCCTTCTCGACGTAGATCGCCTTTATATCCGGTATCTGATCGGCGCGCATGAGTCCCAGCGTGCCGTATTTATTTTGCGGCACACAGTCTTTCAGGTCAAAATTTTCCGTCAGCGCGTAACCGAGCCCCATCAATACGCCGCCCTCTATCTGCCCCTGTATCGCGATTGGGTTGACGACTTTCCCCGAATCGTGCGCCGCGTAGACCTCCTTCACGCGGCCGTCGTCGCCGAGGACGACGACATGGGTCGCGAAGCCGTAGGCAACGTGGCTCTTCGGATATGGTTTTTGCGAGCCCAGCGGGTCCGTAGGCTCGAAATATTCCGCAAAGAATTCACGGCCCTCAAGCTTTGAGAGGTCTCCTCCGGCCTCGCGCATCGCCTCACGCAGCTCAGCCGACGCCATGCGCACAGCTTCTCCGGTGATCAGCGTCTGGCGCGAGCCCGAGGTCGTCCCCGAGTCCGGCGCGACCTCGGAATTGCTGCCGAGGTTCCTTATCTCCGCCCGTCCCAGGCCCGTCGCCTCCGCCACCATCTGGACGAATACCGTCGCGCAGCCCTGCCCGATATCCGATGCCGCCGCGTAGATCTCGACGACGCCGCCGCGAACTGCGAGCTTTGCGCGCCCCTTGTCGGGGAGGCCGACGCCGACGCCGGCGTTTTTCATCGCGCAGGCGATGCCGGCGTGTCCGGCGTTCTTTTCATAAGCCTCCCGCACCGCCTCAAGCGTCTCCTTAAGGGCGGTAGAACGATCCGCTATCTGCCCGTTGGGAAGCACCTTTCCCGGCTCGATCGCGTTGCGGTAGCGTATCTCCCATGGGGAGAGGCCGGCCTTTTCCGCGAGCAGGTTTATCGTGCACTCCAGGGCAAATTCGCTCTGGCAGACGCCAAAGCCGCGGAAGGCTCCCGCCGGCGGGTTGTTCGTATAGTATCCGAAGCCGCGGATATCGGTATTCTGGTAACAGTAAGGGCCCACCGAATGGGTGCAGGCCCGTTCAAGCACCGGGCCGCAGAGCGAGGCGTAGGCGCCCGTGTCAAAGTATATTTCACAATCGAGTCCCGTGAAGATGCCGTTTTCGTCACAGCCAAGCGTGAAGGTGCCCTCCATAGCGTGGCGCTTCGGGTGAAAGGCTATCGACTCGCTGCGGGAAAATTTCACCTTCACCGGCCTGCCGACGGCGAGCGCCGCCAGCACGGCGATGTGCTGCGCGGAGACGTCCTCCTTACCCCCGAAACCGCCGCCGACCAGTTTATTTTCCACCACGATCCGCTCCGGCTCCCAGCCGAGCATGATCGAGATCTCCTTGCGCGTGTCATAGACTCCCTGATCCGAGGTGTAGACCTTGACGCCGTCCTTGTATGGAAAGGCGAGGGCGCACTCCGGTTCGAGAAAGGCATGTTCGGTGAACGGCGTGCTGTAGCTTTGCGTGACGACATACTTCGATTCGGCCAGCGCCTTTTTCGCGTCGCCGCGCGTAACGTGGCGCGACTGGCAAAGGTTGCCCTTTTCATGGACGGGCGGCGCGCCCGCGGCCATCGCTTCGCGGATGCCGCGCACCGGTTCAAGCTCTTCATAATCGATCTTAACGAGTTTTTTCGCCTCCGCGAGAACTGCTTCGCTCTCCGCGACTACGAGGCAAACAGCGTCGCCGACACAGCGGGTAACGCACCCTTTGGCGATCATCACGTCCCAGTCCTGCTGGATGTGGCCTACTTTATTGTTGGGGACGTCCTCGGCCGTGAGCACGGCGAGCACGCCGGGAAGCGCCAGCGCCTCCGAAGCGTCTATATCAAGCACGCGCGCGCGCGGATATCTTGAGCGAACGGCCGAGGCGTGGACCATGCCCTCCATTACGACGTCGTCCACATATTCTCCGTAGCCGAGCACCTTTTCGCGCACGTCTATGCGGAAGGCCCGTTCGCCTACGCCGAAGGAACGACCGTCCTCAAGCGCCTCTTCTATCACGGCGTCGCCGCGCAGTATCGCCGCGGCGAGATCTATTCCCTCGATGATTTTTTTATAACCGGTACAGCGGCAGATATTGCCGCGGACGGCCTGTTTTATCTCCGCCTCCGTAGGAGCCGGGCTCCGGTCTATCAGAGCTTTGCCTGCCATCACCATCCCCGGTGTGCAGAATCCGCACTGGACGGAACCCATCGCGCCGAAGGCATAGACGAATGCCTCTTTTTCCCTCTCGCTGAGCCCCTCGACGGTGATTATAGTCTTGCCGGCCGCCCTTTTCGTCGACATTATACAGGAACGCGTCGCCTTGCCGTCCACGATGATCGTGCAGGTACCGCAGGCGCCCTCGCTGCAGCCGTCCTTTACGGAACGCAGCCCGAGATCGTCGCGCAAAAAGCGCAGCAGCGGCTTATCCTGCGCGGTCTCATAGACTCTGCCGTTCACAGTAAAACTGTATAACTCTTCCATTTTGTGACTCTCCCCTTCTTTATTAGCAGTCAGGGCTGTTTTTTTTACCTTACGCGGGAGTTTCCTTCCGCCTGGGCAAGAGGCAGATGTTCCTCCGCCGCCGCAATGAGCGAGATCACCTCGGCGGGAAGCTTTTCCGCAAGATACTCTTTGCCGCCCCTGTATTCCGTTCCGTCCAGCCGCACCAGATAACCGCCCTCCACCGCCGCGTAGCCGGAGTTTTCACTGTCGGCAAAGTCCCGCTCGCCGGCGAAGTAGGTGAATTTATCTTTATACGGGGCGCTGTTCCAGGGACAGAAGGTCTCGCAGTTGCCGCACTCGTTGCACATAAGGTCGACGTGTATGATCTGCGGACGCCCAACCGCGTCGTCCACCACTACGTTGGCGCGGTTCGGGCATACGTCGGCGCAGTTTTCGCAAAGGACGGAACATTCGAGGCAGCGTTTCGCCTCGTCTTTGGGCTCGCCGGGAGCGGCAAGCAGCCCCTTCTTGGCACAGGCCGATTCGGCGCGGCCGCTGTCGACCGCGGCCGCGTCATAAGGGGCAAGCCCCTCCGCGCGCGTTATCGCGTCGGCGGCCGCCCTCGCGTCGGCGATCGCCTCGACCACCGTCGCCGGGCCGCGGCGCGCGTCGCCGATGACATAGACGTTGGCCGCGCTCGCGGACGTATCCTCTCCGCAGACCGCACGCCCTCTGTCGTCGACGGCAAGACCGTTGCCGATGAAGAATTCACTCTCCACGTCCTCGCCGACCGCCGCGATCACCGTGTCCGCCGGTATCTCGACGGTTTCCGCCGTCTCGACGGGACGGCGGCGTCCGGAGGCGTCCGGCTCTCCCAACCTCATGCGCGCGCAGAAGAGCGCCCCGTCGCGGAAGGCCTTCGGCGCGAGCAGCTCGCGGAATACGACGCCATCTTTCAGCGCCAGTTCAAGCTCTTCAAGGTCCGCGGGCATATAGGCCTTTGTCCGCCGGTAGATGAGGCTGACACGCTGGACCCCGGGGACCCGTTTCGCGGCGCGCGCGGCGTCCATCGCCGTGTTGCCGCCGCCGATGACCGCCACATACTCTCCCAGCTCGCCGCACTCGCCGTTTTTAAATCTTTCAAGAAAGTCGAAGACGTCGGTCGTCTCACCTTCGTCAAGCTCGAGTTTTCCATGCTTCCAGGCGCCGTTGGCAAGCACCACATATTTATATCCGGCCTTTTTAAGTTCGGCGACGCTGTACCGCGGAGCGTTGGCGACAAATTCGGCCCCGTAGGCCGAAACGATATCAAGGTCCTTGTTTACCGCCTCGGCGCCGATCCGGAAATCCGGGATGATGCGGCTGACTACGCCGCCAAAGCGGTCGCTCTTCTCAAAGACCGTCGCCTTTATCCCGCTGCGGCCAAGAAAAAACGCCGCCGCCATGCCGGCCGGGCCCGCGCCTATTACCGCGGCCTTCGCTTCGCTCCGCGCTTTGGGACGCGGGAGCTCTTTCATCGCTTCGGCGATCCCCTTTTCCGCGCAGAGGAGCTTGACGGCGCGTATCTCCACCGACTCGTCGTAGAAGCCGCGCGTGCAGCCGTTCATGCAGCGGTGGCTGCATATCGTGCCGGTGATAAACGGCAGCGGGTTCTTATCAAGTATGACGGAGAGCGCCTCTTTAAATCGCCCCGCCCCCGCGAGCCTGACATACTCCGGCACATTCTGCCTGATCGGGCAGCCCTCCTCACAGGGGGCGATGAAGCAGTCCGTCAGGGGGACGGGCCTCTTTATCTTTCTGTCAGGAGCGGCCTTCGCAGGCTTTCTATATTTGGGGGAGAGCGACGCCAGCTCCGAAAGTTTTTTGATCTTTTCGTTGTCAACGCCGCCAAACGGCGCGCATCCGCGAGAGTCATACTCGTCGGCAAGCTGTTTTATCCTCTGATAACCGCCTGGCTTCAACAGAGTGGTGGCGATCGTGACCGGCCAAATGCCGGCGCCGTAGAGCAAGGAAATATTTTCCGCATCAGCGCCGCCAGACCACGAGATGCGCAGCTTTCCGCCAAAGTCGTTCGAAAAACGCCGCGCCGTCTCAAGTGTCAGCGGGAAGAGCGCGCGTCCTGACATGTACATCTCATCGCCGTCCATCACGTCGTTGGGATTATCTACCGGGAAGGTGTTAGTCAGCTTTACGCCGAACTTTAGGCCGTTGGCCGCCGCCTTTGACGAGAGGCGTTCTATCATCGGCACGGCGTCGGCGTACTGCAGATCGTCAAGGAAGTGGTGGTCGTCGAATCGCATGTAAGAGAAGCCCAGTTCATCCATCTTCGCGCGGGCGTATTCGTATCCGAGAAGCGTCGGATTGCACTTAATAAAGGTATTGAGCCTCTTCTCGTCAAGAAGATACGAGGCGATGCGTTCGATCTCCTGCGGCGGACAGCCGTGGAGCGTAGAGAGGGTTATCGAGCCGCATACTCTGGGAGAGATGGCTTTGACGCAGCCTTCGTCGATGTTCTTGAAGTTTTTCAGATTCGCGAGCGTCCAGCTTTCGCACTCTTTCCAGACATCCGTTTCGCCGGCATCCTTCAGCCCTTCAATAAAGGAGTCGATCTTTTCGGATCGGATGCCTTCGAGATCATAGCCGACGCTCATATTGAACATGAATCCGTCCGGCGCGCCGAGGGAGAACTCCCGGGAGATCAGCTTCAGGATGTACCAGGCTTTGACATATTCGTCCAGCGCCTGCGGCACGCGAAGCTCGGTGGACCACTCGACGTTGTAACACTCGTCGCGCGCGTCGATGCACGGCTTGGAGACCGGCAGGTCCTCGCCGTCAAGCGTCTGTACCGTCTTCAGCTCGAAAAAACGCGAACCCGCGAAATAGGCGGCGACGATATTTTGGGTCAGCTGCGTGTGCGGCCCCGCCGCCGGACCGAAGGGCGTTTCGATCTTCTCATCAAGAAAGTCCAACGCCGCCCCTTTAGCCCTGTACGGAAAACGCACGCCAAAGATACCCTTATCGTCTTTCATATCCGCAAGGATCCAATTCATCAATGTCCCAAAGGGAATGGGAGTCATTCGGTCGCTCATGCCAGAAACCTCCTGTGCTATGATTGTATTGACGTTAACATAAAAAAAATTTTTAGATATCGGCATTTCATGTTATGTAAAAAGAACGCTCGTCTGTCATTATTATTTTGTGCTTCAATCTGCTCAACTTGATTCTAGCACATATAAAATGAAAAGCAATAGATTCTTCAAAAAAATTTTTAGAATTTCAAAAAATTTTTTTGAAAAATGCTTGACTACGGAAATTATTGTGCTATATTCAATACATACAGACAAAATAGGTAATTATAAATTTAGGCCAACTTGAAAGTAGATGATTACATGCAGGATACGTCAGCTGTAGACTTCATGAAACGACTCGCAAAAGGACTCGCCGCGCAGTTCGGCGAAGATTGTGAGATAGTCATACATGACCTCGAGTCCGAAAACAGAGACAACACGATCGTCGCCATCGAGAACGGACACGTTACCCACCGCGAAGTGGGCGGCGGCCCGTCGCATATCGTTCTTGAAGCCCTCAAAACCCCGGCCGAGAAGCTTGAGGACCATTACGATTATCTTACAAAAACTTCCGACGGACGCCTGATAAAATCTTCTTCCATATATATAAGGGACGATGGAGGGAAGCCGATCGGCATCTTCTGCATAAACTACGACATCACCAAGTTCGCGATGGCGGAATCGACGATGAAGAATTTTCTGCATGTCGCGCCGCAAAGCGAGGAACCGGAGCGCATCCCGCAGAACGTGAACGAGCTGCTCGACGAACTGATCGACAACGCCGTGCGTCACGTCGGGAAACCGGTGCCGATGATGAAAAAGGCCGATAAGATAAAGGCTGTCCAATATCTGAAAAACAACGGGGCCTTTCAAATACTCAAATCGGGCGACCGCGTCTGCAAGCTGTTTAAGATCTCAAAGTTCACGCTTTACAACTATATAGATTCCATGGAACCGGAAAGTTAATCCATATTACGAAGGAGCGGCTGATATGAATAGTATCAAATGGATCGAGAACAAAATGCCCAGGACAGAGGACAAAGAGCTCGAAATAATGGCTCTTTGCAACGTGAAGGCCGCGCGCGCTTTCCACGAAAGTTTCCCGCAGTATAAGGTGACGCCCCTGGCGGAGCTGAAAGAGCTGGCAAAGCTCTATGGGATCGACAAGCTGTGTGTCAAGGACGAGTCCTACCGCTTCGGCCTCAACGCCTTCAAGGTGCTCGGCGGCTCCTTCGCGATGGCGCGCTATATTTCAAAGCTGACGGGACGTTCCATCGAAGAGCTCACCTACGACGTGCTCACCTCGCCGGAGCTTAAAAAAGAGGCCGGAGATATCACTTTCTTCAGCGCCACCGACGGCAATCACGGGCGCGGCGTCGCCTGGGCGGCAAACAAGCTAGGCCAGAAATCGGTGATAATGATGCCGAAGGGCTCGCAGAAAGCGCGCTTCGACAATATCCGCAAAGAGGGCGCGGTGACGACGATAGAGGAATTCAACTACGACGACTGCGTGCGCAAAGCCGCAAAGGCCGCGAGCGAAACGCCGGGCGGCGTGATCGTCCAGGATACCGCCTGGGAGGGCTACGAAGAGATACCGGCCTGGATCATGCAGGGCTACGGCACGATGGCGCTGGAGGCGGACCGGCAATTTGAAGAGGCGGCAAATGAACCGCCGACGCATGTGTTCGTGCAGGCCGGAGTCGGCTCGCTAGCGGGAGCCGTCGTCGGCTACTTCGCAAATAAGTATCACCATGCGGCACCTACCTTCGTCGTCGTCGAATCAGACCAGGCAGACTGCCTCTACAAATCGGCCTGCGCCGGAGACGGCGGCATCCGCATAGTCGACGGCGACATGCAGACGATCATGGCGGGGCTTGCCTGCGGCGAGCCTAACACCTCGTCATGGCAGATACTGAAGGACAAAGTCTCGGTATTCGTCTCGGTACCGGATTGGGTGGCGGCAAACGGCATGCGCGTCCTCGGCGCGCCGCTTGCGGGAGACCCCCGCGTCATTTCAGGCGAATCGGGCGCGGCGCCCGCCGGGTTCCTCTACTCGCTGATGACCGACGAGGGGCTGGCTCCGCTGCGCGGGAAGCTCGGCATCAATGAAAAATCACGCATCCTCCTCTTCTCCACCGAAGGGGATACGGACCCGGAGAATTACCGCCGCGTCGTCTGGGAGGGCGCCAACGAAAAATAAACGGGGCACGCGCTTCAAAAGATATTCGATACATAAACAATATTTTTGTCAGGAGGGTATATTATGGATTTCAACGCGGTAAAAAAAGCGGCCGAAGGCTGCAAGGCTGATATGACAAAGTTCCTGCGCGACCTCGTCGCGATCCCCGGCGAGAGCTGCGGCGAAGAGGGCGTCGTAAAGCGCATCGCCCAGGAGATGGAAAAGGTTGGATTTGACAAGGTGGAGATCGACCCAATGGGCAACGTCCTCGGTTACATGGGCGGCGGCAGGACGCTCATCGGCTACGACGCCCACATCGACACCGTCGGCCTCGGCGAGCTTTCAAACTGGAAGTTCGACCCGTACGAGGGATATGAGAACGATACGGAGATCGGCGGACGCGGCACCAGCGACCAGCTCGGCGGCATCGTCTCCGCGGTATACGGCGCCAAGGTCATGAAGGATCTCGGACTTCTCTCCGACAAGTACCGCGTGCTGGTTACGGGAACGGTGCAGGAGGAGGACTGCGACGGCCTCTGCTGGCAGTACATCATCAACGAGGATAAAGTCCGTCCTGAGTTCGTCGTCTCCACCGAGCCGACCGACGGCGGCATCTACCGCGGACAGCGCGGACGCATGGAGATACGCGTCGACGTTAAGGGCGTCTCCTGCCACGGTTCGGCCCCCGAACGCGGCGACAACGCGATCTATAAGATGGCCGACATCCTTCAGGACGTACGCGCCCTCAACGAAAACAACGCCGCTGACGACAAAACCGTCAAGGGCCTCGCGAAGATGCTCGAAGAAAAATACAACCCCGAATGGCGCGAAGCTAATTTCCTTGGGCGCGGCACCGTCACCGTCTCCGAAATATTCTTCACCTCGCCGAGCCGCTGCGCCGTCGCCGACTCATGCTCCGTCTCCCTGGACCGCCGCATGACGGCGGGCGAGACGTGGGAAAGCTGCCTTGACGAGATCCGCGCGCTGCCGGCGGTCAGAAAATACGGCGACGACGTGACAGTCTCAATGTACGAATATTCCCGCCCCTCCTACAAGGGACTCGTCTATCCCATCGAGTGCTACTTCCCCACCTGGGTCATCCCGGAGGACCACAAGGTCACCAGAGCTCTTGAAGAGGCCTACAAAAACCTTTACGGCGCCGCGCGCGTCGGCGCGGAGGAGACTCTCGCCATGAGGACGGCACGGCCGTTGACGGACAAATGGACCTTCTCCACGAACGGCGTCTCCATCATGGGGCGCAACGGCATCCCCTGCATCGGCTTCGGCCCGGGGGCGGAGGCCCAGGCCCACGCGCCGAACGAAAAGACCTGGAAGCAGGATCTCGTGACCTGCGCCGCCATCTACGCGGCGCTGCCGGAACTTTATTGCAAATAAGCCACAAATAAAAAATCAGGAGGATAATATAATGCCGCTTATGGAAAAATATATAAACACTCTGAACGGGCTCGATTTCTCCGGTATGTACAACAACGACTTCTTCCTCACCTGGGAGAAGACGCGCGGCGAACTCGACGCGGTATTCACGGTCGCCGACGCGCTGCGCACGCTGCGCGAAAACAACGTCTCTTCACGTATCTTCGACAGCGGGCTCGCGATCTCGCTCTTCCGCGACAACTCGACGCGCACTCGTTTTTCCTTCGCCTCAGCCTCCAACCTTCTCGGCCTTGAGGTGCAGGATCTCGACGAGGGCAAGTCACAGGTCGCGCACGGGGAGACCGTCCGCGAGACGGCAAACATGATCTCCTTCATGGCCGACGTCATCGGCATCCGCGACGATATGTACATCGGCAAGGGCAACGCCTATATGCACCAGATCGTCAACGCCGTCAAAGAGGGCTTTGAAGACGGCATCCTCGAGCAGCGCCCGACTCTCGTCAATCTCCAGTGCGACATCGACCACCCTACGCAGACCATGGCAGACACTCTCCACGTCATCCGCGAGATGGGCGGCGTGGAAAACCTCAGGGGCAAAAAGGTAGCGATGACCTGGGCCTATTCCCCCTCCTACGGCAAACCCCTCTCTGTGCCGCAGGGCGTTATCGGCCTGATGACGCGCTTCGGCATGGAGGTCGTGCTCGCCCATCCCGAGGGATATGAGGTGATGGAAGAGGTCGAAGAGGTGGCGAAGAAGAACGCCGCGGCCTCGGGCGGCTCCTTCCGCAAGACGAATAATATGGCGGAGGCCTTCGAGGGCGCGGACATCGTCTATCCTAAGAGCTGGGCCCCCTTCAAGGCGATGGAAAAGCGCACGAACCTCTACGGCGCCGGCGATTTTGACGGGATCAAGACCCTTGAAAAGGAGCTGCTCACGCAGAACGCTAACCATAAAGACTGGGAATGCACCGAGGAGATGATGAGGAGCACGAAAAACGGCAAGGCTCTCTACCTCCACTGCCTGCCCGCCGACATCTCCGGCGTGAGCTGCAAAGAGGGCGAAGTGGCGGGCTCCGTATTCGACCGCTACCGCGTGCCGCTCTACAAAGAGGCCAGCTTCAAGCCCTACATCATCGCGGCGATGATCTTCCTCAGCAAAATGAAAGACCCCCAGGCCGCGCTTGCCGCTCTGGAGAAGAGAGGCCGCGCGCGCCAGTTCATGAGATAAAAAACCCATTTTTCCCCACGGAGCGCCAATGGGCTTAAAGCGGCCGCTTCGTTGAGATATTTAAATTTTCGGCAGAAATGCGACGGCGTCGTATTTCTGCCGAAAATTTTTTGAGCGCATGTATCACATACAAAGGCCGCGGGCTACGGCGTAGATGGCTGCCGTCAAAGCCCCAGCTCTTTTCTTATGCGTTCGGCACGGTGCGCAGCCCCGAAATCCTCATAAAGTTTTACCGCGGCTTCGGCGTAATAGTCCCAGGGTCTGTCAAGATAGTCTGTGACGGCCGGCGACGATCCCGCCGCCAGTTTGCCCACCCAGCCCTTTGCCATAAACTGGGCGGCGCACCAGCTCTTTTTGCCGATCGCCGAGAGGAAGTCGGCCTTTTCAAGAGAGGCCACAGCCTCCCCAAAATCTCCGCGCCGCGCGTCGCATATCGCTTTGAGGCTGTAGAGGATAGAGCTGCAATGGCCGCCGCGCGAGCTTTCAAAGAGGGAGACGCCGTCTCCTATATAGCGGGCGGCGAGCTTCCAGTCGCCGAGGTCGAGCGCGGCGTCCGCCGCGTGCGCGCAGAAATGGCTGCGTCCCCAGAAGAGCCCCGCCCGCCGGCAGCGCTCTATGCAGTATTCAAACCGCGTCAGCGCAAACGAGCTTTCCCCGCGCCACTGGCGCATCTCTCCGATGTAGCAGGTGGGCGCGAGAAGGTTCAGCGTGTAAAATTTCCCCGTCAGCTCAAGCCCCTCAAAGACCTTGATCGATTCGCGGAAGATCCTTTCCGCCTCCTCATAGTCCCCCTCTATCAGGCTCGCCATGCCGATCAGCCTCAGGGCGAGGCCGACATGGTTTTCCTTTCGCAGCCCGCGCGCGAGGGCGAGGATCTTCTTTCCCTCCGCGCCGAGCTCCGCGCTCCTGTCGGTCTGCAGGTAGTGGTGCGCGATATCCTCAAGACAGTGCATCGCCGTCTCGTCATAGCCGCCCTCTTCGGCTATCCGCAGCGCGGAGTCCGTCAAGCGGCGTCCCTGTTCATACTCGCCCCAGTTGATCTTGTAGCCGCCGTACATTTCGAGATAAGAGGCTTCAAGCCGGCGCAGCTCCGATTCTCCGGAGACCTCCTCGGCTCCGCAGCTCTGGAGTATATCGCGTATCCTGCCGAACTTGGCCTCCGTCTCCTCCCTGCCGCTGAAGGGCAGCGAGCATTTTAGCAGGACGGCGTCCCTTATCATCGGGAAGAGGATGTGGTTCAGGTTTATATGGAAGCTCATCTCCCGCAGATATTGCTCAAGGACCGCCCTCTTTTCTCCCGCCATGCTGTGATGATGGCGCAGCATCGCGGAGAGCGCGGGGCTCCATATATGGGGCGAATAGTGCCGCTTCAATATTTCGGCAATACGCCGGTGCAGCTGTTTCCTCTTAAAACCGGGGATCGCGTCGTAAACGCACTCCCGCACGTTGACGTGGATAAAATCGACGCAGTAGTCGTCGTTTTCCTTCACTTCGCATATCAGTCCCCGCCGCAGCAGTTCTTCCGCGTCGGCGGTTATCAGCCCCGGGTCTTCGCCAATGAGCATGGCGAGATCCTCGACAGACGCGGGAGCGCCGAAAACGGAGAGCGCGGAGAGCATTTCGCGCTGCGGCGGCGAAAGTTCGTCCATCCGGCTCATGATAAGCCCTCTGAGGCCGTCCCGGCACTCGGCGCCGCTGTTGCCGCGCAGTATCCGCACCATCTCGGCGAGAAGCAGCGGCATCCCCTCGCTCTCGCGCATGAAGTAATCAGCGCCTCTCGTCCTCAGCACCTCGTCGGAGAGAAAGGCACGGCAAAAACGCAGCACCTCTTCGCCGGTGAAGGGCATGAGGCGCATCTGCATAAAGTTCCGCGCGGGGACGGGTTTTATGTTATAGATCATCTTGATTATCGCTTCGGCGCTCTCCGGGCGGCTCGTCATGAAGATCACGGCCGGCACGCGCAGCTCGGGGAGGAAGACGCGCAAGAGGTCAAGCGACTGCGCGTCGAACCAGTGCATATCCTCAAATATGAAAAAGAGCGGCTTGCCCCTGTACAGGCGGGCCGAAAGTCCGGCAAGCGCTTTTCCCACGGCGAAAATGTCACGTTCAGGGATGAGCGGGGTACCGCGGCAATCCTCTCCGGAGATGCCGTAGAAGTGGCGCGAGAGGACGGAGAGCGTTCCCGCATCGACCGCCATGTTTTCCTCCCGGAAACGCTCGACAAGGCGCACGGCAATATTGTTCCACGATGAGTAGGGGAATTTTTCGCCGATCGACATCGGGCAGGCGGAGAAGACATCGCCCCTCTCCTCCGACAGGAGTTCCGTAACGTAATTTACGAGCGCCGTCTTCCCCACACCCGCCTCTCCGTGTATGAAAAAGAGCGGCATACGCCCCTCCGGAGCGGACGCCATATCGATGATCTTACGCACCTCTCTGTCGCGGCAGCAAAAACATTGTCCCGAACCGCCGCCGCGCGGCGATTCCGCAAGAAGCTCCTGCTCAAGGCGGCGCAGCCGCAGGCCGGGTTTCACGCCCACCTCCCTCTCCAGCCTTTCGCAAAAGGTCCGGCAGAGGGAGAGGGCTTTGACAGCCTGCCCCTCTTTTATGTGAAGTTCCAGCAGCCCGGCCATGCTCTCCTCGTCGCAGGGATCGAGCTTAAGCAGCGCGGAGAGTATCCCGCGGCGCTCACTCTCTGCCCCCTCGCTTCCGAGAGAGGCGAGCCGCGTCCGCAGGAGGCCGGAGACCTCGTCTCTGATCCGCTTGCGCGAACCGGCGAGCCACTCGCAGAAATCGGCCGAATCCACCGACTCAAAACCGAGAAGAGGCTCCTCGAATACCACGGAAGGTATCTCGGCGGAGAGGTCGAGTCCGCCCAGGTCGGTCTCGAAATCCGTAAGGTTGAGATATCCGCGCTCGGCGGAAAAATTATGGGGCAGCGTCTTCCGTAGCAGATAGACGGCGTTGCGCATGTTGCCCGATGCCTGCCGCTCGTCGCGGTCTCCCCAGAATAGGCACTTGACCCGCTCCTTTGAACGGCGGCCCTCGACGGCAAGGTAAAAGACGACGGCCTCCGCCTTTTTAAAGGGCATCGCCAGCCGTTCGCCGTCCAGCTCGATATAGGCCTCGCCGAGAAGATGCAGCTTCAATCTCAACCTCTTTCCCCCATCCTCAAATTTTATCCGACCATGAATAAATTTTTAATTTATGATGTCAAATAAATATAAAAAATTTGTCAAAAGCGCGAAAAATTCAATTCGCCGCGAAATCAAGCGGGGAAAACCCGCGCCTCTATTTTACACAAATTTTATACGCAGAGGTTAGATTGTGAGCAGCCAAAATAAAAATCCCCGCGCCTCTGCCGCGGAGGTATTACAGGAGGTCATAAAGATGATGGACAACAGGTCGCTTGAAGACGCGATGAAAGTCAGGCTGGAATTTCCCGACGGACTGCCGCGGAAGAAGGAGTTTGATCCGCAGTACCGCCGCGCGCCGAACCGCGTTTACACGCTCAACGAAAAGGAGACGGTGCTCGCGCTGAAGAACGCGCTGCGCTATATCCCGGAAGAGTACCACGCGGAGATCGCCCCCGAATTCCTTGAGGAGCTACGCACGCGCGGACGTATCTACGGCTACCGCTTCCGCCCCGAAGGTAAATTATACGGAAAGCCGATCGGCGAATATAAAAGCGGCTGTATCGAGGGCAAGGCCTTTCAGGTGATGATCGACAACAACCTTGACTTCGACGTCGCGCTTTACCCCTACGAGCTCGTCACCTACGGCGAAACGGGGCAGGTCTGCCAGAACTGGATGCAGTATCTCCTGATAAAAAAATATCTTGAGATATTGACGCCGGACCAGACTCTCGTCCTTGAATCGGGCCATCCGCTCGGCCTCTTCAAATCATCCCCCACCGCGCCGCGCGTGATGCTCACTAACGGCCTGATGGTCGGCCTCTTTGACAATCAGGAGGAGTGGCACCGCGCGATGCAGCTCGGCGTCTCGAATTACGGACAGATGACGGCGGGCGGCTGGATGTACATCGGGCCCCAGGGCATAGTCCACGGCACCTACAACACGATCCTCAACGCGGGCCGCATCAAGTTCGGCGCGCAGGGCGGCGAACTCAAAGGCAGGCTCTACGTCACCTCCGGCCTCGGCGGCATGAGCGGCGCGCAGCCCAAGGCGGCGGACATCGCCGGCTGTGTATCGATAACCGCCGAAGTGGATCTGTCGCGGATCGAAACGCGCCATGAACAGGGGTGGGTCAGGAGGATCGCCGGGTCGCCGGAAGAGGCCTTTAAGATGGCGAAGGAAGAGACAGCCGGCGGCGAAGTCAGCTCGATCGCCTTCCACGGCAACATCGTCGATCTGCTGCAGTATGCCGTCGACCATAACGTCGCCATCGACCTGCTCTCCGACCAGACGAGCTGCCACGCCGCCTATGACGGCGGATACTGCCCTGCCGGCATTACCTTTGAGGAGCGCACGCGGCTGCTCAAGGAAGAACCGGAAAAATTCCGCCTGCTCGTCGACAGGACGCTCAGAAAACATTTTGAACTGATAAAGATACTTGTAGACCGCGGCAGCTACTTCTTCGACTACGGCAACTCCTTCCTGCGCGCCGTCTACGACGCTGGCGTCAAAGAGGTGGCGAAGAACGGCGCCGATACCCATGACGGCTTCATCTTCCCAAGCTATGTGGAAGACATCATGGGACCGCTACTCTTCGACTACGGTTACGGCCCCTTCCGCTGGTGCTGCCTCTCGAGAGAGCCGCAGGACCTGCACAAGACCGACATGGCGGCGATGGAGTGCATCGACCCGAACCGGCGTTTCCAGGACCGCGACAACTGGACGTGGATCCGCGACGCGGAGAAGAACCGGCTCGTCGTCGGCACCCAGTGCCGCATCCTCTACCAGGACGCGGAGGGACGCATCCGCATCGCGCTCAAATTCAACGAGATGGTGCGTAACGGAGAGATCGGCCCGGTGATGCTCGGGCGCGACCATCACGACGTCTCCGGCACCGACTCGCCCTACCGCGAGACGGCAAACATCAAGGACGGCAGCAACATCATGGCCGACATGGCGACGTTATGCTACGCGGGAAACGCGGCGCGCGGCATGAGCCTCGTGGCGCTGCACAACGGCGGCGGCGTGGGGATAGGCAGATCGATCAACGGAGGCTTCGGCCTCGTGCTTGACGGCTCTTACCGCGTCGACGAAACGATCAGGAGCGCGATGAACTGGGACGTGATGAGCGGCGTGGCAAGGCGCGCCTGGGCACGGAACGACGGCGCGCTCGAAGTCTCGGCGGCCTTCAACGACGGCCGCACCGGGCAGCACATCACTCTGCCCTATCTCGCGGACGAAAAGTTCCTCACAGAACTTGTGGCAAAACGGTAATACTTTCTGACGGGGACGGGGCTCCGTAACGGCGCCCGTCCCCGCATCTTATATCGCGGCGCGCCGGTTCCAACAGAGGCGTTGAGGACAGGCGGCGGCGATAAAAAATAGCTTTCAGGAAAGTGAGGCGGCAGCGTGGCAAATCTAAACTATTATGCGGAGAGACTCAACGCGGAGAGGCTGCGCCAGGTATACGAGACGAAGCTGCCGCGCGTCGCCGAATACCTGCAGAGAGAGATAGACTTCGTGCGGAGCCGTCTGAAAAAGAGTGACTGCGTCCTTGAGATCGCGGCCGGATACGGCAGGATCATGAGAGAGATCGCGCCCAGCGTCAAAAGCGTGACCGGCATCGACATTTCGGAGAAAAACGTCGCCTACGGCAAGGAATACCTCAAGAATACGAAGAACGCCGGACTCCTAGTCATGGACGCGCACCGCCTTGATATGCCCGGGCAGTTTGACGCCGCGTTATGTCTACAGAACGGCCTCTCAGCGGTAAAGGCGAACGAGCCGGAGGCTTTCGCCGCCAAGGTGCTGAAGGTATTGAAAGCGGGAGGTACCGCCTATTTCAGCACATATCATCCGAAATTCTGGGAACAGAGGGTCGCGTGGTTCAAGGAACAGGCCGCCAAAGGCCTGCTGGGCGAATTGGATATGAAAAAGACGAAAGACGGCGTCATCGTCTGCAAAGACGGCTTCCGCGCGACGGCGCACCCGCGCGGAACTCTTGAAGAGATCGGGCGTTCAACGGGATGCGAATGGCAAATATTTGAGGTGGATGATTCAAGCCTGTTTCTGGTGATCAAAAAATAATATCCAAGTGATACATCGTGAAGGAGGGGCTTCGCCATGTTCATAGTCATCACAAAATATGTCAAGGATATCGAAGAGGTGGACCGCTGGCTGCCGGCGCACTCCGCCTTTCTCGACAGGTATTACGCGCGTAAGAAGATCATCTTTTCCGGACGCCGGAATCCGCGCACCGGCGGCGCGATACTTTTCAGCGTAGATGAGAGAGCCGAGCTGGATGCCATACTCGCGGAGGATCCCTTCAGAATAAACGGCGTAACGGAATGCGAGGTCTGCGAGATCATCCCGACAAAATACGACGAGGCCTTTGCCATATTCGCCGAGAGGGCATAGGACAGTAACTTTTCCTTATAAAGGAGGCGCGAAAGATGAACGGCGGAAAGCTATTCTCACTTGAGGGCAAAAACGCCTTTGTCACGGGCGGAGCGCGCGGCCTCGGCTTCGCGATGGCCTGCGGGCTCGCCGAGGCGGGCGCGGCGGTATTTTTTAACGCGAGGAGCGAAAAGTCCGTCGCCGAAGGCCTGACGGCCTACCGGCGCAGGGGCGTCGAAGCACGGGGATATCCGTGCGACGTCACCGATGAAGAGGCTGTCGCGGCGCTTTTCTCCAATCTTTGCGGCGAATACGGCGCGATAGATATTCTCGTCAATAACGCCGGAATAATCAACCGCACGCCGATGACGGAGATGAGCGCGGAGGAGTTCCGCCGGGTAGTCGATACGGACCTCACAGGCCCCTTTATCGCCGCAAAGTCCATTATCCCGCTAATGATCAAAAGGGGCGGCGGAAAGATAATCAATGTCTGCGGCATCATGAGCGAAGTCGGCAGGGAGACCGCGGCGGCATACGCCTCCGCGAAGGGCGGCCTGAAGATGCTCACAAAAAATATTGCCGCGGAATATGGCGGCTGCAACATCCAGTGCAACGGCATCGGCCCCGGCTACATGGCGACCGCGCTGAACGAGTCGCTGCGAAAAAAGATGCCGGACGGTACGATAAATCCCTTCGACCGCTTCATCCGCGCCCAAACCCCCGCGGGACGCTGGGGCGACGCGGCGGGAGATCTGGTCGGACCGGTCGTCTTTCTGGCCTCCAAAGCCTCGGATTTTGTAAACGGTCAAATATTGTATGTAGACGGCGGCTTTCTGTCATACCTAGGACGAAGCTGCTGAATAACCGCTGGCATAAAGAACATGGTGTTAATTAGAACATGTTTCAGAAATTTTAGAATCGTTATTTTTAATTTATAAAATTAAGTTAATTAGACATTTAATCAGTTTACATTTATAAATACGAGGCTTAAAATATATACATCACCTAATCCTTCTTATGAGGGGATGTTTTGTATATGGAATTGTTTATCGAACAGCTTCTGAACGGCCTGGGGGCGGGGGCGATGTACGCTCTCATAACGCTTGGCCTCGCTCTCATCTATGGGGTCATGAAGATACTCCACGTCGCGCACGCCTCAGTCTATACCGCCGGAGCTTACATGGGGCTCTATATCTTCCTCTCGACGGGCAGCGTGCTGATCGCGGTGATCGTGAGCATGGCTTTCTGCTCGCTCCTCGGAGTGCTCATAGAGCGCTATATCTATTACCCGCTGCTGAAATATCCTCCATACGTGCCGCTTATAAGCAGCATCGCGTTGCTTATCGCGATCGAAGAGCTTTGCCGGCTTGTCGCGGGTCCGGAGGTGCGCACCTTTTCCGCCGCGCTCCCTTTTCCCTCTGCCGTGGTCTGCGGCGTAACGATCTCGTCCACGCTCATGGCCGTCTACTGCCTCACCGTGGTGATCCTCATCGCGCTCTGGCTGCTGATGACTAAGACCGAGCTGGGGCTTGCCATGCGGGCGGTCGCGCAGGATATGGAGACGGCGGCCTCGCTTGGCGTCAACACCCAGCGCACGGTGGCGCTGACTTTCGTCATCGGCTCCGCGATCGCGGCGATCGCCGGCATTCTGATGGGCATTTATTATAATCAGGTCTATCCGATGATGGGCGAAGTCCCAGCCTACAAGACTCTGGCGCTAATCGTTGTGGGAGGCATGGGCTCGGTGCCCGGCGCGGTGCTCGCTTCGCTGCTGCTCGGCCTCGGCGAGACCTTCCTCATCGGCTACGCCAACATCCCGATGCCGCGCGACGCGCTGGCTTTCATCGCGATGATAATCATCCTCATGTGGAAGCCCACCGGGCTCCTCGGCAAACGGTAAGGGGCCGCGTTATGGAAAGCTACATACTGAACGTGGCAACGCAGATAATAATCCAGGCGATCGCGGCCTACGGGCTTAACGTCATCGTCGGCAACGCGGGACAGATCTCGCTCGGCCATGCCGCCTTCGTCGGCATCGGCGCCTACTCCGCCGCGATGCTGACCACCGCCGCGGGATTCAGCTTCTGGCAGTCGCTGCCGGTCTCGGTGCTCATCGTCGCGGCCGTCGGGCTGCTCTGCGGACTGCCAAGCCTGCGCGTGAAAGAAGACTTCCTCGCTATCACGACGATCGGCATAAACTTTATCGTGGTGGCGATATTTCAGTACACCCCCGCGCTCGGCGGCGCGCTCGGCATCGGCGGCATCCCGCGCGCCCGGTTCTTCGGCACGGCGCTGAAGGCTCCGGGTTATTTCGCGCTCTGCCTTGCCTTTCTTGTGGTCACGATGGCGGCCTGCCGGTTCTTCACCCGGTCATGGAGCGGACTTTCCTGCTTCGCGGTGCGTGATGACGAGACGGCGGCCTCCAGCATGGGAGTCTCGCCAGTGCGCGCGAAACTGACGGCCTTCGTCCTCGGCACGGCGCTCGCGGGACTCTCCGGCGTGCTTTACGCGCATTATATGCGTTTCATAAGCGCCGACTCGTTCACCTTTCCCTTCTCCGTCACACTGCTTTCGATCGTCGTCGCCGGCGGCCTCGGCACCTTCTGGGGGCCGTTGGTGGGAGCCGTCATCCTGGGAGTGCTGCCGGAGGTATTCAGACCCCTGGTCAACTATCGAATGTTCCTCTACGCCATGCTTCTCCTGCTGATGATACGATTCATGCCAGGCGGCATCCTCGGCGGTTCAACGGTAATGTCCATAAAGAACCTGACGTCAGGAAAGAAGGGGGCGAAGGGAGGTGCCAAGGTTGAGTGAGATCATCCTCGAGGTAAAAAACCTGTCAATAAACTTCGGCGGCCTGAAAGCGGTGGACAGCGTGAGCTTTGAGATAAAGCGAGGCGAGATACTAGGCCTGCTGGGGCCGAACGGAGCCGGAAAGACCACCTGCTTCAACATGATATCCGGAGTCTATAAACCAACGGATGGAGAGATACTTCTGAACGGCATGAAGACAAACGGACTCCCTCCGTACAGGATGGCGGCGCTCGGCGTCGGCAGGACCTTTCAGGTGGTAAAACCATTCAGCGGGCTGTCGGTTCTGGACAATGTGATCGTCGCCCTCGGAATGATGAAATACGGCAGCTTCCGTCTTTCGTGGAAATTCTGGAACACGGAGGAGAGCCGCCTGCGGGCGACGGACATCCTACGGAGGGTCGGACTGGCTGACAAAGCCCTTATCAAGGCCGCGCTGCTGCCGCTCGGCAATCTGCGCAAGCTGGAGATAGCCAGAGCGCTCGCGCTCGAACCGAAGCTGCTTCTTCTCGACGAATGCTTCTCCGGCCTAAGGCATGAGGAGATAAAGGCCACGGAAGAACTGATAATGGGGATACGTGAGGACGGCGTCTCAGTGCTCTTTATCGAACACAACATGCGCGTGGCGATGGGGCTGTCCGACCGAATAGTGGTGCTCGACCACGGACGCAAACTCGCGGAGGGCCTGCCCGCCGAGATAAGCGCCGATCCGGCCGTAATCGAGGCATATCTTGGAAAGGGGGACTGCGCCGATGCTGCTGAGCGTAAGTGACATGCGCGTCGCCTACGGCGACATCGAGGCGGTGCACGGCATAAGTTTTGAGGTTGCGCAGGGCGAACTTGTTTCGATAATCGGCGCGAACGGCGCGGGCAAAACTACGACGCTGCGCGCGCTGATGGGGCTTCAGCCCCTGCGCGCCGGCAAAATAATCTTTGAGGGCCGGGACATAACAAGCCTGCCGGTGCACAAGAGGTCGGCGATGGGGATAAAGATAGTCCCCGAAAGGGCGCGCTGTTTCCCGCAGCTTTCCGTCTATGAGAATCTCAAAATGGGCGTCTACGGGATGCAGTCGAAGCTTGCGGGAAAACTTGCGATGATCTATGAATTATTTCCCATATTAAAAGAACGAAGCACGCAGCTCGCGAGCACCCTCTCCGGCGGCGAACAGCAGCAGCTCGCGATCGCCCGCGCCCTGGTATCCGAACCTAAGCTGCTCTTTGTGGACGAGGTCTCCATGGGGTTGATGCCGAAGCTGACGGAGCAGGTCTTCAAGGTGCTGCGCTCGCTTAACCGGGACAAAAATATAACGATCCTGCTCGTTGAACAAAACGCCCTCGCCTCCCTGCGCATCTCCGACAGAGGATATGTGCTGGAGACCGGACGTATAAACATATCGGGTTCAAGCGCCGAACTCCTCGCCGACAAGCGGGTGAGAGAGGCGTATTTAGGCGCATAAAATATACCGGAGGTGTTCTGTATCATGAAAAAAAGTTTTAGCGTTTTAATTGCGGCGCTCGCTCTCGCGCTAGTCGTCTTGACCGGCGGCGCGATGGCGGCTGACACGATCAAGATCGGCATGCTCGCCCCTCTCACCGGCTTTGCCGCGGCTGACGGTTTCAGCGTTTACGAGTCCGTAAAGATCGCTGTTGACAAGGTGAACAAAGAGGGCGGATTGCTGGGTAAAAAGGTCGAACTCGTCTGCTACGACGACGCCGCCGACCCGAAACAGTCCGTGCCGCTGGCCAACAAGCTCATCGGCCAGGATGGCGTCGCCGCCTTTGTCGCGGGCTCCTACAGCCTTCCGACAAGAGCGGTCTCCACGATATTCAATGACGAAGAGATACCGCTCGTCTCGGCGTACGCCCTGCACCCTGACATAACAAAGGGCGACTACACCTTCCGCAACGGCTTCCTCGGAACGGTTGAGGGCAAGGGCGCGGCGTACACGGCGGTGAAGCTCCTCAAGGCGAAAAAGATCGCCCTCATCGTCAGCGACAACGACTTTGGCACGACCCTCGCCCAGGGCTTTGACGCGTACCTCGCTAAGCACCCCGAGGCAAAGATCGTCTCTCAGCAGAAGTATCCGATGAGTGAAAAGGATTTCAAACCCTACCTTTCAAAGATGAAGGCGGCCAATCCTGACGTCGTATTCTTCAGCGGCTACTACTTCCAGGTGGGACCGGCGATGAAACAGGCACAGGAGATGGGCATCAAAGTGCAGTTCATCGGAGAAGAGGGCGCCGATTCCCCGAAGACCACCGAGATAGCGGGCAAAGCTTCCGAAGGGCTCATCATCGTGACAAACCTCAACCGCGACGACAAACGCAAAGAGGTGCAGGAATTCCTCGCCACATACCGCAAGCTGCACAAGATAGAACCTGACATGGTCGGAGCGTCGGCCTACGACGCCTTCATGCTGCTAGTGAACGCCATCAAGCAGGCCAAGACCACGGACGGCCCCGCGGTGGCAAAGGCGCTCGCGGCGACGAAAAACTATAACGGCCTCACGGGAGTGATCAGCGGCTTCACGCCCGAGGGCGAAGTCGTCAAACCGGTGCAGATACAGATAGTGAAGGACGGAAAGTTCCGTTACTATGGAGTAGTGACCGATAAAGAGATCATCACGCCAGGCAAATAAGAAACCTCAGTCAAAAAAAATTCCCGCGCGGATATTCAGACATCCGCGCGGGAATTTTGCATCCAGCAACAAAATTTGATTCTTAGTAAATGACGAGCGCTCCGATCATCGCGGCAATGAATATCGGGATATTGTAGTGCAGGAAGGTCGGCACACAGGTATCCCAGATATGATTATGCTGGCCGTCGGCGTTCAGTCCCGAGGTAGGGCCAAGCGTCGAATCGGAGGCCGGAGAACCGGCGTCGCCGAGAGCCGCGGCGGCCGCAATCAGGCAGGTGGTGGCGCCGATGGAGAAACCTAGCTGCGCCGCAAGCGGGCAATAGATCGCGGCGATGACGGGGATCGTGCCGAACGAGGTGCCGATGCCCATAGTCACGAGAAGGCCGACCGCGAGCATGAGGAAAGCGCCCCAGAAGCGGCTGCCGCCGACAACGCCGACGACGCTTGATACGAGAGTGTCAACGGATTTCGTTTCACGCAGGACATTTCCATAGCCCGCCGCGATAAGCATGACGAAGGCGATAAGTCCCATTATCTCAAGGCCGCCCATAAAGGTGCTGTCGATATCCTTCCATTCGATCGTGCGCGTAAGTATCATCACGATGATGGCGGCGAGGGCGCCGAGAGGCAAAGAGCCCGTCATGAGCTGCGCGGCAAAGGCCACTATGATGGCGAGGAAGGCAAGAACGTGCGTCCGCGTGAATTTCTCCTCCGGCAGGTCCATATTGGCGCCGATGATCGGCTTATTCTCATAGATGCGCGGCTTCCGGTAGGAAATGTGGAGCGCGATGAGAAGCCCGGCAATCATACCCGCTCCGATTATCCACGTGTAATGGAAGACTCCGGCCTTTGCGATCTCCATTCCGTTGCGTCCCATCTCGCTGGAGACTATTCCGTGGAAGATGAGCCCGAAGCCGACGGGAAGCGCGATGTATGGCGCTTTGAGGCCGAAGGTGAGCGCGCAGGCCGCCGCGCGGCGGTCCATTTTAAGTTCGTTGAAGAGCAGAAGCAGGGGCGGTATGAGGATCGGAATAAACGCGATATGGACGGGAACAAGGTTCTGTGACATACAGGCGATGACCACCAGGATATAGAGAAGAATGTACTTTCTCCCCTTAACGACTTTCGCTATCTTCTTGCAGGCGATCGAGGCGATGCCGGTCTGCCCTATCGCGACGGCGAAGGTCCCGAGCAGGAAATAGGCGAGCGCGGTCTCGGCGTTGCCGCCCATACCGCTGATTAGAGTCCCCATCGTGTCGGAGATATTCATCCCCGCGCTGAGCCCCGCAACCAGCGCCGCGATGAGAAGAGCAAGTACAATGTTGAGGTTCAATAGGCAGAGCGCGATCATCACAATGACAGAAATAACTACTGGGTTCATTAAAATCATCAGGTTTCCTCCTGTTTGTTTGATTTGCATTGATATATATCCTTGCCGGCCTGAATAATATACCTCAATAATTTATATAAGTCTATATTACATTTTACTTTTTATTAAAATACTAATGACCTCATATATGCCGTAAATAAAAACTATAATCGCATATATAATTTACTTTCTAACTATAAAATTTTTAAGCTATGTATATATAATTTTTGACACTTTTATTTATAGTAAGTATATTAATATAAGAGCGCTTTAATCAAATAAATTGATGTTGCGCCCCATGATAGGCGAGGCAATAGGGCAGTCCTCGTGTCATAGCGGTTCGGCGTCAGTACGCAAAGCGTCATTCCAGTTCAAAGGCTCCGGTGTAAAGCCGATAATACTGCCCCTTCTGCGCGAGCAGCTCTTCGTGGCTGCCGCGTTCTATGATCCGTCCATGCTCCAGCACGATGATAACGTCGGCGTTTTTTACCGTGGAGAGCCGGTGCGCGATGACGAAAACGGTCCTCCCCTCCATCAGCGCGTCCATGCCGCGCTGGACGATGGCCTCCGTCCTGGTGTCAATGGAGGAGGTAGCTTCGTCAAGTATCATCACGGGCGGATCGGCGACGGCGGCCCTGGCGATGGAGATCAGCTGACGCTGCCCCTGCGAAAGGTTGACGCCGTTGCCGAAGAGCGTCGTCCGGTAGCCATCAGGCAGACGCGTGATAAAATCGTCCGCGCCGGCCAGCCTGGCCGCGGCGGCGCATTCTCCGTCAGCGGCGTCAAGCCTTCCGTAACGGATGTTGTCCATGACTGTCCCGGTAAAGAGGCTGGTATCCTGCAGAACGACGCCCACCGCGCGCCGAAGGTCGCTTTTTCTGATCCTGCCTATGTCTATTCCGTCGTAACTGATAGTGCCGTCGGCAATATCGTAAAAGCGGTTGAGCAGATTCGTGATGGTGGTCTTACCCGCGCCGGTAGCGCCGACGAAAGCCACCTTCTGCCCCGGTTTCGCGCAGAGCGTGATACCGTGCAGTATCTTTTTTCCCTTTTCATATTCAAAATCCACCTCCGAGAGACGTATGTCGCCGGTCAGCTTGGTATAGGAGGATCTTCCGCCAGCCGCGCCGGGAGATCTCCACGCCCAGACGCCGGTGCGTCCGCCGCATTCCGTGAGCCCGCCGTCTCCCCCTTCGCGGACGTTGACGAGCGTCACGCAGCCGCCGTCCGGCTCCGGGCGTTCATCCATCATCTCAAAGATACGTCTGGCGCCCGCGAGCCCCGCAACGACGGCGTTGATCTGATGCGTTACCTGGTTGATGTTGCCGACGAACTGTTTGGTCATGTTGAGAAAGGGCACTACGATGCTGATGCTCAGGGCCAACCCGGAGAAGCTGACGTTCGGCGCGTTGAAAATGAGCAGAGCGCCTCCGGTCAGTGCGACGGCGACATAGAGGATGTTGCCGATGTTGTTGAGGATCGGGCCAAGAATGTTGGCGTACCTATTGGCGCGTTCCGATTCAGTAAACAGTTCGTCGTTCAGCCTGTCAAAATCGGCTTTGCTTTCTTCCTCGTGGCAGAAGACTTTAACGACCTTCTGCCCGTTCATGATCTCCTCCGTCAGTCCCTCGACCCTGCCAAGAGCGGTCTGCTGCCGGAAGAAGTGCCTCGCGGAACCTCCGCCGACCTTCTTCGTGACAAAGTACATGACCAGCGTTCCCAGCAGCACCACCAGCGTCAGCCACAGGCAGTAGTAGAGCATTATCGCAAGGACCGTCGCGACTGTGACCGAAGAGACGAGCAGCTGCGGGAAGCTCTGAGAGATCATTTGGCGCAGCGTGTCAATATCGTTCGTGTAACGGCTCATGATGTCGCCGTGGTCATTGGCGTCAAAGTATTGGACGGGAAGACTCTGCATGTCGCCAAACATCCTTACGCGCAGCTTTTTCAGCGTCCCCTGTGTCATGACGGCCATCATCCGGCTGAATGTGAAGGAGGCGGTCAGAGAGATTGCATAGAGCACTATAAGAACGGCGACGATCTTAAGTATCCCTGCTCCGGCTGCGTTCCAGTCCCCGCTTTCCCAGCTTCCCTCCACGATGGCGATAGCTTTCTGCATAAAGACGGCGGGCAGGGCGCCCACCGCCGCGCTAGCCGCGATGCAGACTGCCGCGGCCGGCAGCATGAGCGGATAGAAATCCCGCATCGTTTTCAGCAGGCGCGCGGCGGTCCGCCAGTTAACGCCGTTATTCTTCATCCGTATCACCGGCCCTGTTCTGAAAATTATAGATGTCGCGATAGATATCATTCTCCGCCAGGAGCTCGGCATGAGTCCCCGCGGCACTGATGGAACCGCGGTCCATGACGATGATCCTGTCGGCATCCTGCACGGAAGTGATGCGCTGCGCGATGATGATCTTCGTCGTTTCCGGCATATACTCCCGCAATGCCTTCCTGATCGCCGCGTCGGTCCTGGTATCGACGGCGCTGGTGGAATCGTCAAGTATCAGTATTTTGGGCTTTTTCAGCAGCGCCCTCGCGATGCACAGGCGCTGTTTTTGCCCGCCGGAAACGTTGGTCCCGCCCTGTTCGATATGCGTGTCGTAACCGCGCGGCAGCCGCGCGATAAATTCGTCCGCGCAGGCCATCCGGCAGGCGGCCTCTATTTCCTCGTCGGTCGCTTCCTTGCCTCCCCAGAGGAGGTTTTCTTTGATGGTACCGGAGAAAAGAACATTCTTCTGCAGCACGACCGCAACCTGATTACGCAGCGTTTCAAGATCGTAGCTCCTTACGTCCGCTCCGCCGACCTTTACGACGCCCTCAGTGGCGTCGTAAAGCCGCGGGATCAGCTGGATCAGCGTAGATTTGGAGGAACCGGTGCCGCCGATGATGCCGACTGTCTCCCCCGAACCGATCCGCAGGTCAATATTTGAAAGGGCCATGCGCTTCGCTTCAGAAGAATATTTAAAGCTGACTCCTTCGAAAGAGACCGATCCGTCGGCCACGCCGTACAAAGGGGCTTTCGGATTTTCAAGCGAGCTTTTTTCCGTGAGGACCTCCACGATGCGTTTTCCCGACTCGTCCGCCATGACGATCATCACAAAAACCATAGATAACATCATCAGGCTATTCAGCATCATAAAACTATAGGTAAGCAACGCGGAAAACTGCCCAACATCAAGCCCGGCCGCACGGGTGACGATGATCGTACGCGAACCGAACAGAAGGACGAATATCATGACGGCGTACATGCAGAACTGCATCAGCGGACCGTTCAGCGCCAGGATCAGTTCCGCCTTCGTGAAATCGCGGCAGACATCCTCTGCCGCCGCGGTAAATTTTTCGAGTTCGTACTCCTCCCTTACGAATGATTTTACGACGCGGATGCCTTTCACATTCTCCTGGATCGAACTGTTCAGCTTGTCATATTTTTTAAAGACCTTTTTGAAGAGCGGCATTGTTTTGCGGATGACAAGCACCAGTCCAAAGGCAAGAAGGGGAACGGCAAAAAGGAATATCCACGCCATCCGCCCGCCCATCACGAAGGCCATCACAAAGGCGAATATGAGCATCAACGGCGAACGGATGGCCATGCGGATGAGCATCATGTAGGCATTCTGCACATTGGTGACATCCGTGGTCATGCGCGTGACCAGTGAAGAGGCCATAAATTTATCGATGTTTTCAAATGAGTATCTCTGAATGCTGTAAAACATATCCTTGCGGAGGTTGCGGGCAAGGCCGCAGGAGGCAGTGGCGCAGGCGGCTCCGGCTGCGGCGCCGAAAAACAGCGACAATACGGAGCAGGCGCCCAAGGCGGCGCCGCAAAGGATGACCTCACCGATATCGCAGCCATTCTTGATCTTATTGATCAATATCGCGATGACAAATGGAATGATACATTCCATCGCAACCTCCAGGGAGACGAGGATAGGCGTGACGATCGATAACCTCTTGTACTCCCTGATACTTTTGGCAAGTTCCCTGATCATAAATACTGATGTTCCTTTCAAGGGCGGCGTTTCCGGCGGGAGTTGCGCGGCCCCTATTTCCTAATTTGCATACCGCGCGATCCGTGTGGGCCGTCAAAGCCGGACGGGGCAACCAGTTCGGCGTCATTTTCAACGCCCTCCCAATGCACGAGCATCCTGCCCAGCAGCTCGTGCAGGATGCCAAGTTCTTCTTCGGAAAAACACGACATCATGCGCTCCGCCTGCCTGCCGTATCTCATTCGCAGATATTTTCCCCGCTCTATCCCTTCCGCCGTCAGCTTCAATACGATATGCCTCCCGTCACGGCTGCTCCTTACCCTCTCGAGCAGCCCGCCGGCCTCCATCTTGATGATGATCTCACTGAGCGACCCCGACTGTATCCCCAGCTGGTCCTGAAGTTCACGCTGGAGCATTTCCGGCTGTTCCAGAAGGGCCGTAAGCACGCGCATCTGCCCGCCCTTGCTGTCAAAGCGGTGGTAGAGATAATGGCCGCTCATACACAACTGAGCCAGGACCTGATGCGATATAGGCCAATCCAGTTTCATGAGAGGACCGCCTCCTTCGTTTTTTGTAATTTTAGCGTTTAAACAAAAATTGTCAAGGTACCTTGATATTTTTGGTATTGTCGTTTCCTACGGCATCGCCGCGTTCAGGAAAGGCGGCGGACGGTATACTGACATACGAAGCGCCGGGCGATTTATATCATATTCTGCATGTGACAGCCGCCAAGCTGATAGTACAGACACTTTCTGCCGCGGCATGGCTCGCAGGCGCGGGCGGTCGTCGTTGTCTCGTTATCCGCCGACCCAAGCGCTATAAGAGAGCACTGCGTCTTTCCCGGCCGAAAGAACGCGCCGCCGGGCGCGCTCACGCCGATAAGTTTTTCCGTATCGCCCGTCTTTGATATATTTTCTAAAAGATCTTTCGACAGGCTTCCCATCCCGGGATAGAATTCACCGTTGATATATAGATTATCACGGTGCGCGCATTCGTCCTTGAGCCAGCGGATGAGCTGGCAGTGCATCGCATAGAGTGAGATAGAACCGGCAATGTCCAACAGAAAACCCATTATTGTCTTTTCCTTATCCGCAGACAGCAGGCCCGCCTCTTTCTCAAGACCGGGGCCGATCGTCCATACCATCATTGCGGCCTTTGCAACAGAATCGTTAGTTTTCACAATGCCTGCGCCGAACTTTTCCTCGGCGTCCGCCGTCGGCATGAACACGACGCGGGCCGCCGGGCGCAGAAGCTTTTCAGCGGCTTCATTCTCCCAGTAGTTTAAGAACTCGTCCAGCCCGATCTTTTCTTTGAGCCCTCTCCGCGTGTAAAATTTTTCAAGCGCGGAAAGGTCCGCTTTTAACGGAGGCCCCTCGACGTTTAATATTTTTTCAGGCGTTTCGTCCGCCGACGAATATAAGATGTTTATTCTTTTCATTGCCCGGCGCGCCTCCCGTTCGCAAATTAAAAGCCCATTGCGGCGACAAACCGCTCCTGAAAATCCGTCAGCGCAGAAAGTTCCACGTACTGCATCTTTCTAGCCGTATCGAGCGTCCTCGCGTAAAAATCCGCGGACGCCAGCGCCATGCTTGCGCCCAGACCGGACGTATTTTTCACGCTTCGTATCCTGTTTCTGTCAACGTCGGGCAAGAGCCCCACGGCGACGGCGCTTTCAATGTTTATGTTGTTTCCAAAAGCGCCTGCCAGGCAAACTTCCTCAAGCCGGGAGCTTGTGATCCCTTCCCGTTCAAGCATCGCCCCGATGCCGACTTTTATCGCCCCTACCGCAAGCTGCACCTCGCGAATATCCTTTTGCGTCAAATAAACGGGGTTCCGGCCGTCTGTCAGCAGCAGCTGCGCCATCCCGCCCTCCGCGCGGCACATCCTCTTTCCGATCAGCGGAGCCGCCGCCTTATCCGGAGAGTTGAACCTCCCGCCGCGGCCGATAACGCCCTCGCGGAGCGCCAACGCCACCGCGTCGATGAGCCCCGAGCCGCACAGCCCTTTAGGGGCTTCGCCGCCGATGGTCCGGCATACGATATCGCCGTCCATGACGCGGACAGATTCGACAGCGCCGCCGCACGCACGCATGCCGTATTTGATCCGGGCCCCTTCGAGCGCCGGTCCTGCCGCCGCGGCGCAGCAGTACATCCCCTTTGAATTTCCGATAACGATCTCATTGTTTGTACCGATATCGACAAGGAGGCGCATCGTATCTTCCGTATCCATATTTAAAGCGGCCGCGCCCGCGACTATGTCCGCGCCGACATACCCCGCGACATTCGGCAGCATCTTTATCATGCCAGCTTTGTTTATTTTTATGCCGACGTCCGAGGCGGGAAAGGGCGGACGGACGAGGAACTCCGGCCTGTACGGGCTGTGCCCGATGCTTTTTGGCGAGATCCCGCAGAACAGATGTTCCATCACCGTATTGCCCGCTATCGTAATTTCCGTTATATCATCTATTTGAATGCCGCTTCGGCGGGCCAAAAGCCCGATATTCCCGTTCATTTCTTTAACGAGCGTTTGCTGCGCGGCGCAAAGGCGCTCTTTCGATTCAGAGGAGAATGCGATCCTTGAAATGACGTCGTCGCCGAAACGCACCTGCGGGTTGACGAAGGCGATCTTATCCATTTCGATGTGAGCTTCAAGGTCAAAAAGATATAAAACGACCGTAGTTGTGCCGATGTCGACGGAGACGCCGCAGCCGCGGGAGCCGGGACGCCAGTCTTCTATCGGGCGGGAAAAACCGTCGAGTATTTTATTGCCCTCGCTCCCCGCCCTGTCTATGACGAACACCGTCCCGTCCGCTGCGATCTGCGCGCAGCACGCAAGACGAACGCCGTTTTTCAGCCCGTCTTCACCGAGGACGTCCTTTTCTCTCTGCGTCGGCGGCGACAGCGGATCGAGCCCGCGCGCCGTCTTCACTCTGCACTTTCCGCAGATCCCGGCGCCTCCGCAGTGCCGGCCGATCTCCGCGCCAGCCTCGGCCGCAGCGTCGGCAAGCGACTCCCCCGCCTTTATATACGCGATGGTATTATCCGGCTGAAAAACTATCCTATATTTCTTCCCGGGCATTAGAGGCCGCACCCCCATCTGTAAAGTCACTTTTATAGTTCGACTTTTTTGTATAAGCCAAAAGGCCAGCTGCAACCTATGCGGGGCTGCATAAGTCGGAGCTGTTTCCGGAGTTTCTTTTAATATGGCTAAAAAACTTTCTTGAGCGTTTTACTGACGGCTATTTCGAAAACCTGATTGATATGCTTCCGCATCAGGGCCTGGGCCTCCGCAACCTGTTTAGTCCGTATCAGCTTTACGATCTCACGGTGCTCGTCCACCGAGGCGGGAGTAAATTTGTGTGGCGTGCCCATCCATGAGAGGCGCTGCAGCTTTTCTATGGTGTTTATGAGCTGCTCGAGCAATATTGGGTTTCCCGTGATCTGGGCAAGATACAGATGAAACTCTGTGTTTGGTTCGGTTTGGTTTGAATGCGTTTCGGGCTCCAGAGACGTCTCCTGCCCTTCCGCCAAAAGCTCAAGATGATCAAGCTGCTCTTTTTCGGCATATTGGGCGGCATAATAGATATTGGCGTTTTCCAGCACCGATCTAAACTGGAAAAGGTTATGCATATCTTCCAGCGTGATTTCGCTTATCATATACCCTTTGTGCGGGAACACCTTAACGAGCCCGTCATGTTTAAGCAGAGACAGCGCTCCCCTTACGCTTGTCGGGCTTGCGTTGTAGATCTCCGAAATCTGACGTTCCGTAAAAAATTCTCCCGGCTTTATGCGAAGTCCAATGATATCCTGCCTCAATGACTCATATATTTGCGTTACCAGATCACTGTTCTTCGTTCTGCCTCTCATGCTTTTCCACCTCAGTAAGTATTTAGAAAGTATCCGGAACTATATTCTCATAAGAAGCGGGCAAGTGTCAAGGCATCGTTTCCTCAACTTTGCCGCAGCTCCGCCCGCTCATTCGCCCGGACAGCGGCCCTATAAATACACTGTCGCCTCGTTTTATTTACGGCTGCCTGCACGCAGGCCGTCGACGGCCTCTTTTATCCTGCGCATGCCCTCTTCGATATAATCATATTCCCGGCAGTAAGCGATGCGGATGTGCCCCGCGGCTCCAAACACCTCTCCCGGAACGACGGAGACGCCGGCGTTTTCCAAAAGCCACGAGCAGAACTTGAATCCGTCCATATTAAGCTCAAACTTTTCTAATGATAGGTACTCGTATCTCTAGAATCTGGTAATAGCAACACTTTTTAGCAAATTAATATAGTATATGTAAGGTACTATTAATATAAGCTCAAAAAGCTAGCATTTTTCAGCCATAGGAATAATGTTAGGTTCTCATAGTCCCTATAACTGGAAAAGTTTGAGATTAAGCGAAGATATCCTGGGGAACGCATAGAATGCTCCGGCCGGCTTGATCGCCTCAAACCCCTCTATTCGCCCGATCCATTGCGCGACCATATCGCGCCGCCGCCCGTATTCGGCGATCATTTTTTTTACGTCGCCGTCGGCATGCGCGAATGCGGCCGTAACTCCGGCCTGTGCAAAAGAATTGGCGCAGGTCGTAAGGTTCTGATGACATTTATTGAGGTATGGCGTCATTTCTTCCGGCGACACGGCCCACCCTATACGCCACCCCGTCATCGACCATGTTTTTGAGGCGGCCGAGACCGTAACTGTACGTTCTTCCATTCCTTTAAAGCTGCCGATGCTGACATGCTCGCCCTCATAAAGGAACTTTTCGTAGCATTCGTCGGAGATAACAAGGAGGTCTTTGGAAATTGCTAACGCCGCTATTTCTTCAAGGTTGCCGCGTGTCAGCACCGCTCCGCTTGGATTATTCGGGGTGTTGATCAATATGGCTTTTGTCCTGGGCGTTATCGCCTCTGCGATATCGTCCACGCTCAGCGCAAAACCTCTTTCCATTGAGGTCGGGACATTGACCATGACGGCTCCGGTCAAGGCGATCTCGTCGGCGTATGCGGAGAAATACGGGGACGGCACGATTATTTCGTCGCCCGGGTCGAGGATCGTCAGCAGTGAGGCGGTGATCGCCTCCATCGCGCCGTTGGTGATCACGACGCCGCGCTGCGCGTCGACCTGCATGCGGTTTTCCCTGCGGTATTTTTCCGCCACGGCCTCGCGCAGCTCTTCGGTCCCCTGCATATTCGTGTAGTGGACGTCTCCGGAGTCAAGCGCGGATTTTACCGCCTCTTTTGCGCACGCCGGTGAATCGAAATCCGGCCTGCCTATTTCCATATGAATTATGCTTCTGCCCTCTTTTTCAAGCTCATTCGCGCGGGAGAGTATTTCGCGGATCCCGCCGCTCATCTTTATCGAAGACATCCGTTTGTTCGGAAACTTAACGCTTGTCATCTCTTATCTCCTCCTGACTTCGCATAAACGACCGCGTTTAAGGAAAAAAATTTTTGCGCAAGGCACGCCAAAAGCCAGGCGGCGCGTCCGCGCTACATGTTTTTGTTTGTATAAAATTCGTCTACAGCGTTAAAGAACGCGTCGATGTTGTCCCAGCTGCTCTGCGCCGGGATGTCGCATCCGGACGATATGACGAAGTTCGGGAACTGCCAGCACTCGTCGAGCACGCGCAGGGTGTCCTCGCGGATCGATTCCGGCGTGCCGTTGCGGAACTGCGAGGCGGGGTCTATGTTGCCCATCGCGATCACGTCGGGCGGAAGCAGCTCCATCATTTTTTTCATTGAGATGGAATTTCCGAAATGGTACGCGGAAGCGTTCAGCCGAAGCAGCGAATCCGTCATTTTCACCACGGAAGCCCCGCAGTTATGATAAATAACGGCAAAATCGTCGTCCTTGACGGCGTCTATGATCTCTTTGACATACGGCTCCGAGAATTTTTTTGCAAGGCCGGGAGAGAGTAGCCCCGTCAGCGGCTCCGCCATAACGATCCCGTTTGCGCCGGCGTCTTTGTATGCCTGTGAATACTTTATAAGGAACTGTACGGTTTTTTTCAGCACCGTGTGCATAATTTCAGGGTTCTCGATGCACATCATCATGGCCGTCGTCACGTCCACAAGGCGCCCCGCAAGCGAGAAGGGGCCGATAATGCCGGCAAAGACGGGGCGGTCGGTTATCAGGCCGCATGCTTTGGAGATGCCGTCTATATAGCACCCCGTGCGGAACGCGCCCACTTCGGGCACTTTTAAAGCGTCCGCGTCCTCCTGTGATTTTACCAACGCGCCGATAACGGTAGGGACTTCGTCGTCAAAAAAGCGCACGGTCGATCCAAACGCCTCCGCCTCGACGGAAAGATCCATCATGCTGACCGACGCGGAGGTGTCGAGCCTGTCCGCGATCATCTTCATGCCCTTTGCCTGCAGCTCGCTCTTGCCGATGAGTTCCGTCACGCTTATGCCCATCAACGACGTTGAGGGGAACGACAGCACCGGCATCGACTTTTTTCTCTTGACTCCGATTTGATCGTTTAACCATTCCTGTATAATTTTCGACATTTTAGACATCCTCCCTGCATATATGATATAAAAATTTATCGTCGCGGCGCGGCCGCGCTTAATATTTTATTTTACGCCGAGCAGTTCTTTCGCGACTGAAACGGCGGACGTCGCGTCGGAAGAATAATGCGCGCCTATCCTGGCGGCGAACGCCGGAGAGATCGGAGCGCCGCCGACCATTACCTGCACTTTGCCGTCAAGCCCCTCGCCTTTGATATCCTCTATGACCTCTCTCATTTTATCCATCGTCGTCGTCAGCATGGCCGACATGGCGAGTATGTCGGGATTTTCCTCTTTTATCCTGGCGATGATTTCCTTTGAGCTCTTGTCGACGCCCATGTTCACCACCTGGAACCCTGCGCCCTCAAGCATCATCTGCACCAGTTTCAACCCTATATCGTGCAGGTCGCCTTCGACGGTCACGGCAAGTACCTTTCCACAGGAAACGATGCCGGCATCCTTAAGATATGGAAAAAGGTATTCGACGCCCGCCTGAAGAGTCTTAGCCGACATCAACACTTCGGGAACGAACATTTCTCCGTCCTTGAAGAGCACGCCGACTTCCGTCATTCCGGCGATCAGGCCCTGCTTTAAAATTTCCCCGGCCTGAATATTTTCATCGATTGCCTGCCTGCACAGCTCTTTCACTTCACCTGGCTCTCCGTCCATAACGGCGCCGGATATTTCTTCTAAAATCATATTTTCTATCTCCTTTCACATATATTTTTCGCGGCGGCGGAAACAACAGGTATCCAAGGCCAAAATAATTTTACAGGCATTATCTTTCGCTCCAGATTTTTCCGGCGTCAGGCGGCATGTCCGGGAATTCCTTCCTTATTGCCTCCTCGATGTCGGGGTCGATCGGGAGCGGTTTATGGTTTGCCAGGATATCCCTAGCTATTTCGTTCGCTTTTTTGAGATACGAGGGAGACCCTGCCTCCTGCCACGTCGAAAAAGTTTTTCTGTCCGAAAGTTTGGGATAAAAGAATTCGGAGCGCATATACTGCATGGTTATCGGATCTTCAAGGAAGACACCGCCATGTCCCTGTTTTTTTATGGATTCAAAGCCCAGGGTCTCCTCGTTGACCTCGATCCCGCGAAGTACCCGTTTGGCCATTGCAGTATATTCATTGGCCATCACGTAAGCTTCATAGGAGAGATTTAAGCCGCTTTCTATCAGCCCGAACGTGCCATGCGCAAAATTGGCTCCCGACATGGACTGAAACATATCCCCCACGGCGATTTCCATTCCGCACTGCGCGTCGACGACCTTTGCATCGCTGTGCCCGCAGGTCGTATAGCTGGGGATATTATGCCAGTGCGCTATCTGGTTCGCCGCGCAGTTCTGTATCCATCCTTCGACGGAGGCAAATGTGAACTCCCCCGTCCTGTGGTCCATGCTGACGGGAACGGCCGAATAAAAACACGGATGGCCGGCCTTCGCGAGCTGCACCGTTATGATTGTCATCAAAGCTTCAACATTGCAGAGAACAAGCTGAGAAGCCAGCGTGCCTGGACAGGTCGTGCCAAGCGTCGGGGCGGACGGCGAGGCGACGGGGAAGCCGTATTTTACGGATTCAAGCAATGTCTCGGTCCATTTTCCATCCATGATCAGAGGGCTGATGACGCCGCATACAAGCGTAAAGAACGGCCTTTCACGGCTTGCGCCTTCCTGCCCCAATATCATGTTGCAGAGCTTATATAATTTGGAAACGCTGGACGGCCTATAGATGCCCACAGACAGATGCTTTGACGAATTCTTCGCCATCGTGAAGGCCCTGACGATATCGGAATCTTCCCTCTTGACGTCGATTTCATGGGGATAACAGCAAACCTGGACGATGTCGGCATTCTCAAGGGCGTCGCAAAGGCGGGTGCCCGCCGCCAGATCATACAGCGTCGACTCGCGCCTCTCGCCCGTTTCAAGATCGGTGACGGTGACCGCCTCGCCGGCCGTGGCATTATAGACACGTGAACCTCCCTGAAGAATATTGTGCCTTGGGTCTCTGCCGTATTGAGTGAATTCCTTTGGGGCCGCGGCGATGCAATAATCTACGATCTCCTTGCCTATCTTGCATATTCCGGTATTCTCGTCTACTACCGCCCCGGCCTTGCGCCACAGCTCTCTTGCCGGCGCGGATTTTATACAGACGCCCACTTCCTCAAATATTTTCAGGGACGTGTTATGTATTTCCTCAATTTGGCCCTCTGTGAGAGGACGGTAAATATTTCCCTCATAGACAATTTTCTCGGCGCTTGCCCGCATTTTTGACCTTCGCATCATATATTGTCCTTTCTAAAGACAACTCGGCAAAATACTAAACGTTTTTGTCTTCGTTTGATCGATCCAGCGCGACCACGGCACAAAGTTCAAGTCTCAGGCCGAGATATATTTCCTTCGCAATAGTGGCGACCCTCGCCGGATAGCCGTTTGGAAAATACTTGGCATACGTGCTGCTGAAACCGGGAAAATCGTCGTTTGACAAAAGAATGACCTGAGTAAAGAGTACATCGTCAAGACCAGCGCCCAGCTTTTCTACAACTTTCTTAAGGTTGTCAAGCGCCCGGGCGGTTTCTTCTTCTATCGTTCCCCGCACCGGCTGATTATTTTCGTCAAGACTCATCTGCCCTGAAATAAAGGCAACCCCATTGGCATACGCGACGTCAGAATAGGTCTTCCCGGACCAGTCGGAAAGATTCAATACTTTTTTCATCATTAGAGATATACCTCCATTGTATTATTTGTAAATACCTTCATCTAATTTTTTCTCCATACTTCGACAGTTCCCTTTTCACCGTCGATTACAAGCCGGTCGCCGTCATGTATGACGGAAAAAGGATCCGGCTGCTTGACACAGACCGCGGGCGTATTGGTAGTTACAAGCGCCACTCCTACCCTTGTGTCAACGTTTTTAAGCACCCACCCTTTGGGCGAATGACCGTTGGCCTTCAATGCGGTGAAATGGCAAGACCATCCGACTGAGCCTTTCCCTCCCGGCACCACAAGGATCATGCCCGCCACGGATTCGCCCCTGTGTATGTTGTCTTTTTCGATAATGAGCCCTTCGCTTGTAATGCCGGACCATCCGGCGATACTGTCCGGCAGGACCATTGCGCGGCCTTCGACCTTGCCGTCAATCAGAGCTCTTCCCGTAAGAGAAGCTATCAGTTTTTCGTCCATGATCTTACCTCCAAAAACCGTCCAGCGCCGCCGCAAGGCACTTCATCGGCTCGCCGAAGTATGTGTTGATCGATTTGTCGTAACAGGGCGGCATACAATATGAAAGTTTTATCGAATCAAAGACCACGCCCAATCGCTCTCCGATAAGTTTCTCCTTTGTCTCCGGATACTCAAACACATAGCAGGGACACGAACCGGCAAGCAGATTTCCGCCCGCCGCCTCTATAAGTTTGGTAAATCCGCACCTGTCGGCCTGCGCTTTGACGCTGTAGGTCGTCCATATATGAAGATGCACCCACGGCGCGACTTTCTTTCCCTTAAGCGCCATGGCGACATCTTTTATCTCGTAGATAGAATAATGCGGGCAGCCCAAATTGACAGAACCTACTTTGCCGCTCGCCGGCGAACAGAATTTTGCACGGGCTTCGTCAATATCACGCTGAACGATATGGAAAGACGGCGACGCGTCGGCGGCGGCCATACTGCCGAAAGCGGCCTCGAGAGTGGGGGCTTCCGGCGTGATCCCGAGGACGTGGCACATGTCTATATCGCTGACCACCGCCAGAGGGGCGGAAAAATGTTTGAATTTATCAAGATCCAGATCATCAAAAGAACCGATCAGCACAGGGACGGACGACTTGGGCGCGATGCTGCCGACCACATAGCCGAGCAGTTCCCATTCAGTATGTGTATTGATAGGACAATCAACATAGACGCGGCAGGTGCCGATGCGATTTTCAGCGACATGCCTGCCGTATTTCGGCGTCCGCCCGCAAATCGCCGCCCAGAAACTGGCCTCGATCCCCTCGGGATTGCCGCAGGCGCCAAAGAGGGAATTGCATAATAAAACGTTTGACGATTCCGTCGTTATAAAGTGCTGCCCCTTAAGAGGTATCCAGCCTGTCAAATACGGAGCGCAGGTCGATGTCCTCACGGCGCCGGCATCCGCGAGGTAACCGACATACTCTTCGTTCATTTTATAATCTTTTTCGTTGATCCAAAGCTGCCGATAACTATCGGCATCCAACGGTTCCACTCAGGTCTGCGTCATACATTCGGGAGAGAAAGAATCGAGGGGGATAGTTTCCTTACACGCCATATTCATCGCGCAGAAGTTGTCCTTCACGTCATCGTTGCCGGCCGCCTTTAAATATTCATGCGCGCCTCCGAATATAGTAGCCATAGAGACTTTGCACAGTTCCTCCACTCCAAGAACTTTCGCGTAGCGGCAAATATTTTCTATCGCTTTTTGCTTCATTGGGCCATATTTGCCGATCAACATATCGTTTTCATAATCGCTTAATTTAAGCATCGGATCATCACCCCATCTTGTCGGTCAGCACCATGCGGAAGGCATACCGCGAACTGCTTGTGCTGTGGTTCACATTAAAATTGCCGTATTTAAGCTCGCCCTGCCATAAATATTCACTAAGTATTTACTGATTATTCTACGCATATCGACTATTTTGTCAATAGTGAAAATCTTAATATGCCTCGTGCTGCGTTAAAACGTTCTCTTTACGGTGCAGCCGTCCGCTGGCAACGGAACGTAGTAGATTTTTTTGCCCTCTTCCGGCTCTCCGAAGAAGGCCACGTGATAGGGGCGGTAGACGCTCTCTA